>Ga0325403_1007424_pt1 | contig 10471 bp, 4 predicted proteins | sample PopdelMetagenome_19_FD_205665 | JGI IMG/M metagenome (GOLD analysis project Ga0325403, IMG submission 205665) | Populus deltoides microbial communities from Bellville, Georgia, United States - Xylem-PdKOR-R4 | ecosystem: Host-associated > Plants > Phyllosphere > Stem > Wood/Secondary xylem...
TAATTTTTTTTCCTTGGTCCTTTTATAAAAATTTTATTAGTTCTAAATTTCATCCTTCAATCCAAGTGTGTGGTGCATTATTTTGTTTGATATGATTCTCATTCTTTTGATTTTTTTTCCCTTTTTACTTAAGCCTCCAATTGAAAATTTTGGGTTTCCCTTTAATTTATTTTTATTTAGATTTTCACCCTCATTCTTTTAATTACTATTTTTTTTTATTTTAGATCCTTTTGCATAATTTATTTTTCTTGATTTCATCTCTTAGCATTTGATTTCTTGGGATTGACCTTCATGATTTTTTTCATATATATCGCTTCCGGTCTAATAACCAAAGTCATCGATTTAAAGGGTTAATATAGGTCGACATCCTTTTTTGGTTTACTTTCTTTTCTAATTTCATCATTCGACATTAGTTTTATGTTTTTTTTTAAAGAATGACTTTGTGATTTTTTTTTCTATCAAGTTATTCCAATCTCATGACTTGGATCATGGGGTTTTACAGGTTGATCCAGGTTCGATCACCCTATATTGCCCATGTTACTTGTCTATTACGCTACCTCGAGCCTTATTTTTTTTTTAATCTAGTTTTGTACTTTCAAAGGTTTTTTTTCAAGCTATCATGATTTTTTTTCCCTAAAAGAATTTTGTTTGTTTACTATAGTTGTTTATTTTTTTATCTACTAATTAACATAAAACCAACTTATTAAAACTGATCAGGGATATAACCCAACTCATTTTTGTTCTTCTTATTTCTTTAAAAGGTGCTTGCAGCACCTGTACTATCGTTAACTTTTTCTTGTTTTCTTATTCTAATATTGATACCTTCTTTAACATGTTTTTCTTTTATATATAATTTTATAATTTATGTTTCAATTAATATTTCTTGATTTTTTTTCTTGCATGTTTAGCCTTTTTTTAATATAGTTTTTTCTAAATTATTTTATGCATTTAATTTTTGATGATATTGTTCCGATTCATTTATAATTTTTTTATTTATTATATAAATAAAATTTAATTTCAAATAGAAAAAAATTATTTTAGATAATATTTCTAATAGGTCCAGCTTTGCATATTTTTTTCCTTTTATTTTATTCGATCAATTTCATGTATTTGTCTATTTCTATTATCATTATATTGAATATAAAATTTATTTTCATAAATAAATTCAGTAAACACAACCAGATAAATGTTCCATATTGTGCGATCAAATATTTTAATTTGCATCTATCACTCGATTTTTTCAATTTTCTTTTTAGTTATCGTTAACAACTTTTTATTTATTTATTTATTTATTTAGATTTTTGGATAAGCTTTTTAATTTACATTTAGAATTTATTTATGTAAAAAAACACATCATAAAAGCTTATATATCCAACATTTCTCCCATGAATTAGGAGCTTATGTTCAATAGCTAGTAATAATTAATTAATGTCAATTTTGTTTTAAAGGGGTTGAAACCGTTTTACTTTATTGTGAACTTTACACATATTCCCAAGCAGAGAAAACTAGTCGTTGATCATTTGGCCATGCAGGGGATCCATAAAGAAGCATATTAATTTAGTTGCATGAGTTTAGTTTTATTAATCTCATTGTTTTATTTTGTAAAGAACAATCTTATTGCCTATAACATATAGCAACGAAGCTCTCGCCTTTGATTAAAAAAAATTAATTAATATCATATCGATGTCTGTAATAGTGGATGAAGTATTAATTCAGTGAAACACTTATTTATATATATAAAAAACAATATATTTATAACAAAAATTAAAAAAATATGTTTAGTTTCACAGTACATTAAACAGTTTTACCGACGAATTTATTCTTAATCATGCGTGGGTTTTTAATCAAGTATGCCCATCTGCTATGAAATTTGATATAATAGATATTAAACTTTTATTAATTCATCTATAAAGTAATCAAAAGATGGATGATGATATTACTTACACATGAATGATGAATATTAATAGAGGTTTGTTGAAAACTCAAATAAATACTCTGGATTATAATTTTTAAATATGTCGCACTTATGAGGCGTCGTGACGATCATTTAACTATCTTAGGTATTGTGCATCTATTTAGCAAATATGGAGAGACAATGAATTTTTGTCTTTTATCAGTGGAAAAATAGAATGGGAGTCGCCACCTAATATTTTAATCACTAGGAACCCTAACTAGTCTCAGAAATCGAGTACAGAGACTGGTTGCATAAAAGAAAGGTATTAACACCCCAAATACGCCCTACCTAGGGTCTTGTGCTTTTTAATTATTGGTCAGTTTAAGGTTGAAAAAAAATTCTCCTCGGTAAGGAGATTCTTGTTTCAGTGGGTAAAACCTAACCATTCTAACATCAATAAAAAACTATTTTTTTAATATTGAGACTATGCCTTATGTATAAGCATGTAATCCTTAATATTAAAAGAAAAAATCAAAATGATTTTTGGATTTTTTTAAAATATTGGCCTTATCTTCATGACTTTAACAAACTAGTTATTAAAGTCAAAATGCATGCTAAAACATATATATTTTTTTGGAAATATTGGCAAAGTTTTTTTAATGTTTTGATGAAAATTAGGTATTTTAATACTAGATTTGTATCTTTACGGTATAAAAATACAAACCAATATTAATCAAAATGTCAAATATTTACGCAGGAAAATCACAAATTTCAAAATGATTTTTTGAATTATTTTGGGATGGACCAGACTCGGCCCAAAAGGAAACTGGGTTAAGATATGCCTAAAATGAAATCGGGCCAGAACTGAGTCGGAAAAGAACCTACTTGTGGTTGGACTCAACCCAGCCACGTGGGCTGGGCTGATGTTCCAGCCCGAAACGACCAATGTACTGGTTGTTGGTTACTGTGCTGAACACAGTGTAACCAATGAATTATAATTAGTTGGTTACTGTGCTTTACACAATAACCACCTAATTATATTTCATTTGCTGCAGAATGTGAATTGCTCACGTTCTGCATGCAAATGAAGACGAACAAAAAAATAAACAGGGGAGGGGGGAAGGTTACCTGGAATGAGGGAGCGTGGTTGCTGTCTCCGATGGCTTGTGGTTGCGGCAGCTGGGAACCCCAGTGATTTTTCTTCCAAACGCAGTGGCTGTGCAATGAGGAGTTGTTGCGCCGGTCGCTGGTTCTTCTCCTCCTGAGAGTGTGCTTTTATTTTTTCCTGCTTTGTTTCTACTCTTCTTCCTTCTCTCTTTCTCTTCTATTTTCTCTATTCTTCTTTCAATTTCTCTTCTTAATCCCCCTCTGTTTCAGTTTCTTTATTTCTTCGTTCTCCCATCAACTCCCCCTGTTCTGTTGGTTTCCCCCCTTTTTGTCTCTATCTCTGTCTCTATCGTTTTTTCTTCTCCCCTCCTATGTTTTGTTCGGTTTTTTCCTCTCCGTCTCACCTTCGTCCTATTTTTTTCTCCTCTTCCCTCTGCTTTCTCTTCTGTCTCTCGGTTTCTTTTTTATTTATTTATTTATGTTCCTCTCTGTTTTCTTTCTCACAATATCACTGTCTTTCCTTTCTTCTTATCTGTTTCCCTCCTTTTTGTTTTTATTTTAATCCTCCATTTGTTCGTCCCCCTTTATTTCTTTCTTTTTCCCTCCTATTTATTGGAGGCTAGGGGATAGAGAGGAGCTACCCTGCCTCTGTCCCATCTTGGAGAAAGGGTAGGGTGGCCGAGGCGCCTCTGTGCAATCGCCTCAGCCCCCCACAGGGCTCCTCTGTCCATCCTTCATCATGAGGGGCATGGGCTGTGCCAGGTTTCATGTAAGTGGGGGGGCTCTGTCATGTTTGTTTTCGGGTTTTGGGAGAGAGAATGAGCGGGAAAAGTAGGGGAACAAATGCTTGTTCTTCCCTTGTTCTCTTTGGGTCCAGGAGAAGAAGAAGACTTATGATGCCATTCAAAATGACACCGTTTGCTTCTTTCTCTCTCTCTTTTTTTTCTAGTGAAATGCATGAAATGACGCTGTTTTGTGAAAACGCGTCGTTTCATTTAAATAGAAGCTGGCGCCAAAATGTGTCAGATTCTAAATTAGCCCTTTAATTTGCGTGCTTTTTCATTTTGATCATTGGTTTTGGATTTCTTTAATCAGGTCTCTAATTGGCCATCAAACTTCAATATTTATACAATTAAACCCCAAAATATTTGACCATATCAACTCTAAAAAATTATAATTTGACGTCAGAACTTCAATTTCTTTCAATTAAAGCTTAAATTGACTTAAAAATCAAATTTTCTTACAATCAAACCCTTCATAAATTCAATTAAACCTTCAATAAAATTTAATTGAGTTCAGAAACATCTGATTTTAGAATTTTCTTCCTCAAATCAAATTTTCTTCATCAACAGGGCTTTCACCAGTCAATGATATACTGTCAAATTTTAATCTTTGTATTTTTGAACCTCCTTAACCAATCTTTTTTATCATTTTCTGTGCGCTCTGACATCCTCTTTTCACTACTATTATTTTTTCGATATATTTTTCGATTGATTTTTCTTCTTCTTTTTTGTGTGGGGACCCAAAAATAGATTACAACAAAATATATTAAATATTTAAGTATATATTATTATATTAGTATTTATTTCCAAAAAAATAAATAAGAGAAAATATTGTTTCTTCCCAAACGATAGAAAAAACCGAAACTCATTTTTAGGGCAATTAGTTTGGGGTTTGCAGGAAACCATTTTTTTAAAGGTAATTATTTTTGGATTTGGGAGAAAATTTTTTTAGGAGTAACTATTTTTAGGTTCGGAAGGAACTGATTTTCTCGGTGATATTTTTTTTGGTAGGAAATAGATTTGTTTTTTAGGGTTTGGGGGAAAAATATTCTCTCTTATTTATTTACAGGAGTAAATATTGATATATTAGTATATGTTTAAATATTTAATACAATTAGAAAATGTAATTTAATGTATTCATTTGTAATTTTCAATATACATGTATTTAATACAAACACTACCAGATTTAACAGTTTTATCGACATAAATTTCTGTCGGATTTACACAAACATTTCGTCTCTGATTATTTTATAGATGAAATCACATATGGAAATTGTCTATCAAAAAAACACTCATCAGTAATTTCTGGTTTGTCGGTAAGTCCATTGTTAATAATTTTACTGATAGCTTTACAGGCCATGGGCGCAAAAAAAAAAAAATATCCGCTTCAATTCGTTGGTAATGACCTCAGTAATATTTAGCATATCACCGACAGGATAACCATATGTAATTCAGTCGGTGAGTTGTAATGGCATTCACATGAATTCTTTTTCAACTTTCTAGAATATATCGACGAAATAATTCCATTGGTGATTTAACAGTTGTAGGGGCGTTTGCTGTAAATATTTTTCAACTTTCTAGAATATACCGACAAAATTATTCTGTTTGTAACCCCGTCAGTAATAATTTCAAAAAAAAACTAAAATCTATTGAATAGAAATAGAAAATAATTAAAAAAAATTAAATTTATATAAAATTCAAGTATTTAAAAATTAATTATCTTAATATAAAAATTAAATATTTATTACAAATTTATATGTTCAAATACAATGAAACTAGAATAGAGGCGGTGCTAGAGGAGGAGGAGGAGGAGGCTGGTCATCCCAGGACCGTGGAGACAATAAAAGGATGCATATGTACCACCCATATGTGATTTCATATCCATGACCATTCAACAAAATTCTTCATAATCTGTAGAGAGTTGTTCATATTTTTCATTGAGATGGGTTGTACGTTCTAGTACTCCTTGATTTAACAAGGACGCGAGCTCTAGAGACTGAGTGCTTAAGACCGATTGTGAGCACCCAACAGTTGAAATACTATGGGCTATCCACAAGTTCTCGGCTGTAGTGTTAGATAGTATATACACCCGATTTCTATCGAGTCCACCGGACGATTTTGCCTCCAACCACAAATCCGAATTGAAATCCGAGTGGGTCAAAAGATTATCCCCGTATCTCTCCTTCAACCGGTTGTTATATGTCTCCTAGAAATAAAAAATAAAGTCATCAAATTCAAGTAAATAATAACTTAAGAAAAAAATGGTTGAAAACCAATGTATCATAAAGTGTTGAGCTCGGCTGTCAACAAACTGTTGCATCCATCCACAAGTTCTCGGCTGTAGTGTTAGATAGTATATACACCCGATTTCTATCGAGTCCACCGGACGATTTTGCCTCCAACCACAAATCCGAATTGAAATCCGAGTGGGTCAAAAGATTATCCCCGTATCTCTCCTTCAACCGGTTGTTATATGTCTCCTAGAAATAAAAAATAAAGTCATCAAATTCAAGTAAATAATAACTTAAGAAAAAAATGGTTGAAAACCAATGTATCATAAAGTGTTGAGCTCGGCTGTCAACAAACTGTTGCATCCTTTTTTGGTGGTTGTCACTCTGCACGTGCATTGTCATAAAAAAACTCCATTCGGCTTGGCTCACGTCCAAGAGCCGTAGCCTGCAACATAAAAATGTTGTTAGTTAAATATATTTATAAATAATTACAAATGAAAAAAAATAGATGTAATTCAAATAAATCTTATCATCCGCTTCACATGAGAAATAAATGAAACGGAGTTGTTGGTGTACGTGGTAACAAAACTGTGAATTTGCCGGTTCTAGTTCCTCGCACTAGACTGTGATGGTCTTGTGAAATGCTCGGACACCACAAGCTGAATGTATTCTACCCATATAGTCTCCGAGATGTATGAAAGCCTGAAATCCTTCCAAACCGCCACATCATTCCAGGCTAGTAGAGCGCTTTGTTTGGTATACTTTTTAGATTTTTTTGCGCCTCGTACAAAAAATCATGTAACCTATATGGTATAAACAAATTATCTATGAGTAAATGACAAATGAAATTTTAATATTTGAAATAAAAAAATATATCCTAATTTTGATGTTACTTAGTTGTAATGTGATTCTTTCAAACCCTCTAACATTATCATTTACTATATCCCGCTCAAATTTAGCCTTGCAATAAAAATTTATACAAAGAAAAATCTCAATAATTTCAATAAAGTAAATGAATTAACATAATAAATAGTAAAATTTTAAGTTAATACTAACCTTAAATCTTGAAAACCATCCATCGACCTGCGGTTTCTATTCAGGATGTTTGGAAACCTAGCTCTATTGAAACAATGAAATCTCTATTAATGATTTAAATATCGATGTTATTATTTGGGTAGCCTTAATGTTTGTGAACCTGAAATTAGATAAATTTAATGAAATATTATTTGTTCATAAATTGTCAAACATAAACCAATTCAAAGCAAAATAAACTTACATTGAAAGGTTGTCCTTCCATTGTGCCTCGTATTTACGGGTGAATGGATACCACTGTGAAGGGACCTCCCTCTACATTGCGGCATCGCACTCGAAGAGGGCATCGTTATGAGTTGAAGCATGTGCTTCAGGTGCCTCTTATTGGTCGGCACTTAACAACTCGTGGTTGTCTTTATCATTGTTAGAAGAATTAGCAGTCATCATGTGCTCACGACGTGTAATTGATTTTCCCCTACGTATCCATATAAATTTACAAAAAAAGTAAACAATTTTGATTTTTTAATAAAAATTCGGCAATACTTCCCGTATATGGTACTAACTTACCCAAAATTTTTAATCCAGTAAATAGACAACATATATGCCACAAACCAGTTGATTTTATTATATTTCTACCAACAATTTTGAATAATTTAATTTTGTATAAAATTTTTATTTTCTACGTGATAATATTTTTAATCCTAAATTGACAAGAATTTATTTTAAATGGAATACATACAATATAATAATTAAAACTAATCCTACACATTTAATTAAATATTGACAAGATAATTAAAAAAAAAGAAAATAACTAAAATTCAAAAAATTAATGAAAAATTAGTGCAATAACAACTAAAATTCAACACAACTATCACTTTATAAAATTATAAAGAAAAAATAATTGAAAAAAAATAGAGAAAAAAAAAAGAAAAAATAATGCAAAAAAATAATAATGAATACGGAATGAAAAATTCTTATTTTAATGGCATGCTTAATTTCAGAGTTAACTTAATATTCTTTTTGAAACATTCAATTTGTAATGAATATTATTTGACTTTATTTTTTTGTTTTTGATGTTTAATAAAAATTTTATTTGCATAATTGGGTTTTTTTACTATTAATTTATATAATTTTATATTATTTATTCTAAATAATGTTTTTTAAAAATATTTAAAAATAATCATCGAGGGATTTACAGATAGACTGTACCCGTCGACATATGACTCAATATCACCGACGCATTTACAGACGGACTTTTCCCATTGGCATGTCACAGTAGCTTTCATAATCACCGCTGAATTTCCAGACGGATAAATTCTGTCGGCATTTCACCACTCACTGACAAATTTATAGAGGCATATAGTCCATCAGCATTTAACCTGGAGGTGAAAAATATTTACTAGATATGCGATTATCACCGACGGAATACATTCGTCGGTATATTTCAAGCGAGAATTTTTTTTGGCATGTAATTTTCATCTATAATCATCGGAAATTGTTTTTTTTACCGACTAACTTAGCGATGAAATTAGGTATTGCCGACAAAAGGAAAGGCGATGAACGTTTTCTGTCGATGATTTCGTCGGTAAAAAAATTACCGACGAACTCTGAATCAGAGACCGACGAAATATTTTCATCGGTAAAATTATGAAATCTTGTAGTGACCTAACCCATATATCATATGCAGCCTACTTTGTATAAACATCTTTTCTCTCTCTCTCTCTCTCTTCATTTTTCTCTCTCATCATTCTGTCACCTCCCTCTCAGCCTATATATCCTAAACCTAAGCGACAATCTCCTTAAGCCATTGTTTTTACAAACTAAAGCTACCAATCCCTTCATCTTATTCTTATAACCAAAAACCCCAACTTGATTTCAACAAATCTCCATCATACCCCTATCAATCGAACGTTAAAAAAAATTCAAAACCCTAATTGTAAACTCTCTCTCAAGTCAAATCTCTCTCTCTCTCTCCTCTCTCTATCTCTCTTTCAATTTGTTTATTTTAACACAACCTAATCCATTTTTTGTTTCTCTTTTAAATCAAGATGTTGCTATATATATATTTTTTAACTTTCTTTAATGTTTGATTGCAGGTTATAGACAAACAAGCTGAGAGAGTGCAAAGATGGAGGGCAACACATTTAAGGTAGCTTAGCCAGAGGATCTAAGCTTTTGCGATAAGGTTTGTCTATAACTTCTACTCTATTGAATCCAAAATGTTTCTTTCTTTTTCCACTCTTTCTACAACAATGAAAAAGATGATATTTTCATAGAGAATTAATGCAAAACATAATACATCCCAACTGTCGATACACTTATTATATTTAATATACATTCTTCTCTCCTAAAAAAAAACACGCTCATCTTATATTACTCTAGCATAGCCCTTTCATTGTTATTGAGAAATCAAATTATCCAACATTCAATTTCTTATTAACAAATGCTAATGTTAATGATGGTAAAATCTTTGGTTTAGTGTGTGTTTGACATTATTTGATCATTGATTTATTGAGTCAAAATCTTCTAATTAAGCTCAACCCATGAAAATTAGCAATAGAAGTTTACTCATGGATATCTGTAATCTCCATAAAAACTTTAACGCAACCTAATATATCCAACCTGCCTGGATAAAAAAAAAGTTGAATGATTCGGGTTTTGAATTTGTAAAATATTAGAAACTAGGTTCGATATAATTATGAGTTCAAACTCAACCTAACTATATCAATGAAAACCTCTAATTTTCTTGAATAAATACAAAAGCAAATTCCTACACAGGACTAAATGCTTTAGAGTTGGGAATGAGATATTTTTCTTTTGGGACTTAAGGGTAGGAATTTGTTAATTTTTATACTTTGCTTTAATTTGTTTAAAAGAGCAACTACTTTGTTTTAATTCAAAACTAGTAAGGTAGTTTCTTTTAAAAATAATGTGTTTTGCTGGAAAGCAAAGTATTGGCAAAACTCTCATTTTATTTTAGACCAACTGCTACAATTTGATGTTTTTTAGGTGTTATTTTTATGATTTTGATATGCTGATATTAAAAATACATAAAAATTATTTGATGCATTTTCAATTAAAAAACATTATGGATCACATTACTAAACACATATTTAATCAACATGGTCTAGATTAGCCCAACCATCACACTTTCTAAATATGGATGACCATTTAATTTGAATTTGATGAATACATACTACCCTGAATCGACCTGAATAAGTTGGTACTTTTTGGATAGTTACCTTAATTGATAAGTAATGTATATGGTATGAATATTGTCAAACCCAACCCGAAACTTGACATGAAACCAGTCCAAATCTGACTCAAAATAAATATTTATATTATATAAATATATTTGCATAACATTTAGATTTTTGTTTCAATACAATATGATATATAATATTTTAATATTGACATAAAACACA
>Ga0325403_1007425_pt1 | contig 10471 bp, 2 predicted proteins | sample PopdelMetagenome_19_FD_205665 | JGI IMG/M metagenome (GOLD analysis project Ga0325403, IMG submission 205665) | Populus deltoides microbial communities from Bellville, Georgia, United States - Xylem-PdKOR-R4 | ecosystem: Host-associated > Plants > Phyllosphere > Stem > Wood/Secondary xylem...
GTTCATTTATAGAGTGAGAAAGAGATCAAGTGGAAATTTTTGTAATTAATGACGATAATTGAGGTTTATGATTTTTAATTGTTTTTGTTGATATTGTGGATTTCTTTAAGGGCCCACAAATATGGATATTTGTTTTTGGGAATATGATAAATAAAATATGGATTGAGAAGAGTTTAAATAGCACGGATTTTTAGATGGAGGTAACGGTTTTAATATTTTTTTAAATATTTTTTATTTAAAAATATATTAAAATAATATATTTTTTATTTTTAAAAAATATATTTTTGATATTGTAAAATTTTTAAAACTAAAAAAGTTAAATTTTTGTCAAATAATATTCGGACCGTGTTTTTAAATATTATTATAGAAATATAATGAAGTATGGTTGAATTAAAATTAGATAGATTTTTTTATTGTAATATCCAAAATGAGATTGAAAAACAAATTGGGTTATAGAATTAACTTATAGTTTGTGGGATGAACGTAAATTGATTATTTTTATTAAATAATTTTATTCTATTAAAAAAATAATTTAAATTAATTTTTTACCGTTGGATTAATTATTAAAAACCAAGTCAAATTAAATTAGTTTTATCCTATTTTTCCGGTTTATCTTGCCGATCTAGATTGATAATTTTTTAAATCAATGGATTAATTTTATAAATAATAGATAAGGATATTTTTTAAACTTGTGGATTGGGTTTCTTAATAATATTAAAAGTTGACCAGTAATTGCAATATAACTATATATACATATATGCTCATTAAATTTTGGATAAGCTTAGGATTTTTTTTCATATATAGAACTAACCTACCTCCTGCCGTGTTTAGTATTATAATTAAAAATTATTTTTGAAAATATTTAAATTTTTTAAATTAATATATTTTTATTATTTTTATATTATTTTAATGTACTGTATCAAAAATAATTTTTTAAAAATAAAAAAAATATTTTAATATATTTTTAAATAAAAAACACTCAAACATCATCTTGTATTTACATTAGAGGAAAAGTGTTCATCTTAAAAAATTAATTAAAAAATTAAATAAATAAATAAACACATATCAGCCCAGCCAGTTGAGTCACAACACTAAAATCTTGACCGAGTTTTACAAATTTAAAACGAGAGTTGTAATTAACCCGGTCAAAGAAGGTTGACTTTCCGGTTGATTACAAACCACTGTTTTGCTTGTTGTTTTGATGGATAGTTTTCACCCATGGTTTTGTCATTAAATAATTGGGTGCGGTGCATGTATAAGGATATGTACATGGTTTATGATTTTATATTTTATTTTTATTTTATTTTGCTCTTCTCTCAGCTGCCATGTCAGCTATCGGTCTTGCTACTGTATTGCCCCTGGAAAGGAAGCATGAAATTCATTATATAAAATTATCAAGAAAATAGTTTTTTAATATTACACGCATACACTATGATTGGTTCGTTGAGATCGTGCTTTTCTTGATTTATAATCTTCTATTAAAGGACTGTCACGTGTACATATCATATATAGTCATCATATGTATGTATGTATGTATGTATGTATGTATGTATGGAACATCCAAAAAGGAACAGGATTTTGTTTGACATTTTTCAAAACCACTCTGATCACTGTCGCGTAGTTTCCTTCAATGACATTGGTACGAATCTACGTAATTCTACTTTACTTGATTATTATATAATAAAAAACATCATCTTTAATTTTTAATTGTCATTAAAATAATTTAAAAATATAAAAAAATAATTTAATACAAATAAAATTTAAATTTTTATAAAATTATTTTTCAACCACGGGATATAAATATATTAATACATACCAATGCCACCTAAAAATTCCCTTCCCGATAGAACTAAAAGCTAAACATTTTTTTCATATATAGAACTAACCTGATTTAACATGGAAAACCTGCAATTCGAGTCATCAAGTCAGATAACCCAATAAAAAATAAATTTATAAAATATTATAAAACTCATTTCTCAAATAATAAAAAACAAACAAAAAAATACAAGCAAACTCGAGTAACTACACCAAATTCAAGTATCCAAATCATGTTTTAATATTTCCTTGCAAATACTGCATTCCCTGTGGCAAAGCATATCATATGAAATCAATATATTTTGGAATATGTATAACATATTTCATAAAATATTCTTTGATGTAAATATTTTATAAACTATAATGTTTGCTTGCAAATACTGCATTCCCTATAGCATTGTTTCCTCCCCCTCCTCTATTCTTTATTGCAAACTCAAACTTTATTGTAAAAAAACTAATGAATTATTGAACCAAGGAGACAGAATTTGACTCATGGGGCAGGGAAATAGGGTCCACCATCGCGTAGGCCATGCACATTGTCATCATGAGGATGAGACATGACTCCACCGAACCTCCACAGCTAAGCAACACCAGCCTTTTTCAAGGACATGACCAGAAGACTTATGATTCATGTGGGAGGTAAATTTAGGCTGATATTTAAATATGGTTATCGGGTTTAAAATGTTTTTTTTATTTAAAAATATATTAATATGGTTAGAAATACCTTTCCAAACGGGGTGTTAACTTTCTTTGATTTTTTTATTAGCATGAATATCCGAACTAGTTTGTAAATATCTCTATTAATATTATGGATTTTAAAATTAATAATTATATAAATTTTTAATAATTTTAATATTTATAATACTTAAATTAATATATTTTAAAATATAAATTTAAAATTTAACCGATTAACTTGCCTTGCCTTGGAAGGGAAGCTATATTCCTGTGGGACAGTCGTGTAGTTGAGCTGTAATTGGTGTATGGGTTTATGCGTAAGCAGAACTAATATCAAGAAAATAAAGTGGAGGTGGACTTGTCAACGCGCGCGCACAGCTGCAAATTAAGATCTGAGCAATACATCTGTTTTTCTCCAGCTAGCTTCTCTGTCAGTGGACCTTTTTGTAGGTTTGAATTACCTGTCAAGCAGTGAGTTTGCTGAAACTGTGTGCCTAGGAAAAAGGATTAGATTAGAACATCAAGGCACGTTTGTTTTGTATAAAGCATTTTTTACGAGAATATTTTATTCTTTATGAATTTTCTAAAATGATTTATTTTTTATTGTTTCAAGAAAAAATTGCAATATTTGTGGTAAAAATGATTATGATATTAATAATATTAATAATAACAATGGTGATTATAAAATGGTAATTATTATGATAGTGATAATGATAATAATAATGTTGAAATTATTATAAATTTAAAAAATTACAGTAAAATAATAATAAAATCATGGTTATATTAAAAATAAAATGATCATTCCAAGTAATATTATGAGTTGTTAGTTCAAATTAATATTATTAAGAAGTTGATTAAATAATATTTTATATTATTTATTTGTTAATGTTTGTTTTGGACTAAAGAAACCCTATCTTTTAACATTTTCTTTGTATAAAAAAAATAAGTTATGATAACTTATTTATTAAAAAACAAATTTGATTAATTTATTTTTTATGAACCGTGGAGGTATTTACGGACAATTTTTTATTTCATTGAGATAATAAATGTGAAGGGTCGAATCAATAAAAATGGTTTTTTTTATTAGAGAATACCAACATCATTGTCTAATTAACTAGTAATTATATCGATTTATATTGATATAAAAAATTGAAGATATAATAAATAAATACAATACTTCAAATCCGAATTATAATAATAAAGAAATAATATTCAACTAAGTGTTCGAAATTTTAGGAGAACCATATGAATTAAAATCTTCATGAAATTTAATTCTAATATATAGATAATTTGAAAAAGTAGATTTAATATCTCATTTGAAAAATGTCATTTTAAATGAAAACTTAAAGTAAATGGGACACCAATCACGAGATAACTTCCTAATTTGACATCCATTAATTTTGGATGATTTTATATATATATATATATATATATGCACATACCTCAAATATATGTTATTATTTTATTTTATATTGAATACCAAATAGTATATATTCATATAAATACTCAAAACTTGATAAATACTATATGAATATTTAATTTTTTCACTTGTTATAAAGAAATGAGGTATGAATATAGTAACAACTCTATCCATTAATATCCATTACCATCTCTAATTATTTTCAATAATTTTTGCTCCATTTTAAAACATGTGGGATTGTAACAAATAATTCTATTGTTTAATCTAAAAAAATTTAAAAAAATTGACTAAAACTAATCGAGGAGAGAAAATCAATGTTCCCCTCGTCAAAAAGAATTGTTCAAATAAATAATATATATTTTTAATTTTATCATCTAATATTATATTTATCGTGATTTTGTAATGCCTGTGCAAAGAATGCAAGTTCTCCAAAATAAGAACGAGTAATCATCTAGATAGTGGTCCAGTGGTAAGAAATTAGGATCAAGAAGTTTGCTTTCTCTATGATCTCAGGTTCGAGCCCCCTATGGTTGCTTATATGATGGCCACTGGAGATTTACATCGTCGTTAACTTTAAGACCCGTAAAATTAGTCAAATTACATATAAACTGATCAGAACATCCTTATTAAACTAAAAAGAAACAAAATATTTTGTCATTTTAGCAAAAGAAATCTTTCCTCCATGTTAAAGTTCACGTGCGCCTTCTAGAAACTCACGCGACTTGTACTAGATTCTATAGTTTTGAAAACCCAACCAACAATTTGTTTGCTTTTTATCCAAACGACAATCATCATCCTGACCTGTAGGCTGTAGGTATCCTTGGAGGCTCTCTTGTCAGCACAGATTCCCAGATTGAGGGAATAGCAACAGCCGGGTTTATTTTTTTTATTTAAAAAAAAAAAACACCAAAACCTACTCGAAACTCATTTAAATCTAATCCAAAATATATATTTATATTATATAAATATATTTATAAAATATTTAGATTTTTTAATATAATATATACTTATCTTAATATAATATAATATAATATATACTCATAAAGAACTCATTTCACAATTAAAGTTGAGTTGATATCTTTATTTAACTTATCATCTATACCTTATGTAAAAATCTTGTAAAGAACTCATTTTACTATCAAGATTATGTTGACTTATCATCTATATTTTATTTAATTTTATCTATTATACTTTTTATTTGAGAATTTTTTTATTCTTATCTAATCTTTTTTTTTACATATTCCAATTAAAAGAATAATTTTTTTGTATATTTTCAATAATAATTCTAAAACTGTAATCATCAGTAAATCTACTAAACCCTTTCCTTTGTATAAATGATAAAATAAATTTTATTTTATAGATTACATTCTCCTACTATTTTAAATATATATATATTTTAAATTATTACCCCTATTTTAGATAGGGGTAATTATTTCCGGTTCGGTTTGATTTTTATCAAAAAAAAGCAATTAAACTGATTTTTTTTAAAAAAATCAAAACTGAACCAAAACCGGTTCAAACTGACCGGTTTCGATTCGATTTGGTTTTTTAGGACAAAAACTGGTTTGGCTCGGTTTTTTGCTGGTTTGGCTTGGTTTTTTTGGTTTCGGTTCGGTTTTTTCGGTTTTAGACTTATAAAACCAGAACCGAACCAGCTAGTTTTTTTAAAATTTTAATCGGTTTTTTTTCACGATTCGATTTTTTCGGTTATTTTTTTCTGGTTTTCTCAGTTTTTCAGGTTTTTTGCTCACTCCTAGTTTTAGGCGGTGTTTTTTGTTTTTTTTAAATAACTTCATTAATTAATTTAGAATATTTTACTTGTTAGTATATTGTCTATCAATTTTGTTTCTCAGATAAGAGTAAGCAGAACAAAATCAATATGATATGGATCAACCTTTCTTCTTGCATCAAGAACTTACCAATCTCCTCCTTATTTTTATTCGGAAGTTCTTTGTGTTTTCACGTCTCTTCGAGACCCTGAAAAATACAAAAATCATCACTGCAAAAAGATAAAAAGATAACGATGACCCCTTCAGTAACTATTAGATGGGTCAGAATCTGATTCACATAGAAAGAAGTCTTGAACTTCAGAATCATCTTCAGCATCGGGCAATCTTCCAAAGGTGGAATCAGCTTTTATCTCTGAAAGACCTGGGGAGAAGCTATTGCAAGGCAAATCATTATTTTACTTTACAGGTTTCCCAGATTCCTCGGAGTCTTTTTGCGCAGGACTGTCGAAGATTGATGCGGGATTCCTCTTGTTTGAGTCACCGTAAAGTACTAAAGTGCATTGTGCGTGTAGTAGAGCTCCGATTCTTTTTTCTGCGATAGCAATGAAGAGCCTCACAGTCTCGAGCGACTGTTCATACTAGTTTTGAATACGAGACACATCAATGTCAATTGTCACCATCGTATACAAAAGCAACAACATTAATGGTAAGAAGAGAATATGCCAGATGCAATGTTTCCCTTTCCAAAATAGTAAGAAGGGAGGCTGCAAATGGTAAAACAGAGGCGAATAAAGTATCGTTGCAGGGTACGTTCTTCTTGAGCAAGAACATGAGCAAAATCACTAATAATGGTATTACAAAGGCCATATAAGAGTCAAGCTGAAAATTAGTATAATAGTTCTACACATAAAATCATGCAGTGGAGTTTCAAGGACAACAAAAGGTTACGAATTAAGAGTTCAAAAGACTCACTGATTATTCAAGAACACTCTTGTTTCCAAAACCTGGATTTATGATGACTTGATCGTGGATTAGTATTACCTGAACCAGTATTGGCATGCAAGACTACAGCCAGAAATCAGTTGACTGGTCTTTAATCTCATCCTAGAGGTCGCAAACTCCCTGTTGCCAGAGAAATTGTAGTAATTATTGATGAATATTTTAATAGGAAATAAACTAGAAAAAATATAAGATTTAATTTGGTTCGATAATGTATTTATATTAACAAAAATGAGAAGTTTTTATTTTTTATAATATCCTTTATCGTATCGCAAGGACATTACTCACACACCTCCAATTTATTAATCATCTATGGTAATAAAACAACAAATAAATCTTAGAAAGACATACATCTTCGTTCCACTTTGCTTCACTCGATATATTATAAGCTACAAACTACAACAATTTCTTAAATAATATATAATGGGAACAACAATGGTAAGTTGATGCCAAATACATCATATTAGTACATTAACCCATGCTTCGTAGAATATCAATATCAATTTTTTTAAAATGTAAAAAATTACATTAAAAGCATAGAGAATGCATTAAACATTTCGAATCTTACATTTTCATGCTAGATCCAAGCGCCTTGAATCTAACAACCTTGTAAGATCTAAGCAACTTAGGTTTAACAGCCTTGCCAGACACATCAAACCCAAGCACCTGAGCTAGCAACCATGCCAGGTCCATGCCTAGGTCTGACACCAAACATGATTGCCAGACCCAAGGTGTTTGAGCTTGGTGTTTTTTTGGGCTTGGCTTGACATGGGTCAACCCGAGAAAATTTTAAAAAATTATTTGAGATTTTAATATTTCATTTGAAAATATTAAGAAACAATTCATGTGAATATAAGTTAAGACTATTTCAAAAGATTTTTTTATCTCACATTGAAAAAACACAACTTTTTTCTTGTGAGTATATATATATGGGCTTTAAATCTTATATTGAAAATATAAAATATTTTTTTAGTATTTATACAAGAAACTTTGATATGGGTTAGTAACTAACTGAAAAAGATGAAAAAAGAGGGGTCTATGATTAGGGGAAAAACACATTTGAAAAAAAATGTCTCTATCAGGTTTTGCTGGGTCACCCGAGTCCTAGGCTGACCCTCCGTATCGAGTCGGGTTTGATAACTATACTTAAACAGCAAAAAGTGAGCTTGAGAGCGTTAATTATAACTTATTCCATTCTTCTCTAGTGTAATAAAACCAATTAATTAATCCTTAAAATTTCAAAATATAGATTTAGGTTTGCTTTTGCATTGTTATTTTTGAATGTTTTTAAATTTTAATTTTTACTCAGGCGCCTGAGCTTGACAATCATGCCAGACGCATGCATCTTTTTTTGAATACTAGACCTAAGGCGCTTGGGTCTGGCACCCATGATGCCAGACCCAAACATGGCTGCCAGACCCAAGGTATTTTTGCTGGCATGGTTGCCAGACCCTAGGTGTTTGGACCTAGCATGGTTGCTAGACCCAGACGTGGGCCAATCGATTACCGACAACAACCCAAGCACTATCTGTTTACACGCGCCATACCATGTGGAAGAGGACATTACTGCGCATTTAGTAAGACGACAGATGACCAGATTTGACCATCAAAAAACATCACACGCCTCTTCTTAATGACACGGATGTTACCCTTTCATTGAAAAAGAAAAAGAAAATAAAAAAATGTCTCGTGAAAAGATAAAAAATTAAAAATAAAACTAGTATTACAATTCACAATAAAAAGAACTCTTGATCTATATTGATTTTTTCACCCCATATAAATTTGGTTATAATGAAGCTACATACTACTACGAGGACATTTCAAGTGTTCAAAGAAGTCAAAGTGCAACCATGCTATTGCATCGCAAATTAAAACACAGACACACAAACACCATAAGCATCTGGAAAGAGGAAATCTTAGGCAGCTGATAGTGTTGGAAGCCGCAGCAACAGCACGCACCTTCTTTTTCAACAACACATCCAGCGCGTAACTTTTGGCTGCACACAGTTCTTCCCTCTATTAAATATGATGGTACCTTTGAACATGGTTCTTCCCCACCACTCAATCTGGCATGGCCAAATTTGCAAATGACCTTTACAGTTTCGTGCTTCTTTCAGTGCGCATATGCATATTAAAGAATGACACCTCCAAGTAATCCTCTTCTGCCATCTTTTTCATGAAAAAACCGCTGCTCAGGACCCTGCATTTTAGGAAATTCATGCCGCTTGAGTCCTTCAATCACTCTGTCTTCCTTAATTTTGGCCTGTGATTGATCCTCACATTCGCCCCTCAATTCTTTTCCATTACACATACTAGTAATAGAAACATTGATTCCTCCATCTTTTTTGCAGGATGCTTTGTTCTTTTATCTTTTTTTTTTTAAAAATATATTTACCATGGATATATATTAGATGCAACCCACATGCGAGTGATCACTCTCAGAAACTAAACCACCAGGAAGAGCTTGCTAACTTAAGTTTCTTAGTCGGTTTAAGATTGTAGTAGCAGCGGTTGCAGTTCAAAGTGTTTTTCGCTTAGAAATATATTAAAATGATTTTTTTTATTTTTTTAAAATTATTTTTGAGATCAGCATATCAAAACGATATGAAAACATAAAAAAATAATTTTTAATAATTTTTTTTTAAATTTAAGAAAATGTAGTTTGTAATGCATTTCTAAACGGAGTCTTATTCGATCGCACACTTAAATATGAATTGATAAATATAAATAGAAACATCATTTGACTGTTACTAGTTGAGCTGCTCAATTCGTAACAAAAACTAGAATTATATTTTGCATTATATCTTAAGTTCATCATATCCATTCAACTATCCTAAGTCTCAAATTCAATCACTAATTACAATAAACAAATAAAATACTAAACATCAAGATTTGCAGCAAAGAGCAATGCAAGATTCCAACAAAACCAGAAACAAAAAGGATCAGTTCATGCATCTTTACCCTCTCAAAGTTCTTAGTCTTAATTCTCTCTTCTTCGTTGGCAAATTTCTGCCTCCTCTTCAAAATTCATTTTGGTTAAGTTTTATATTTTTTAAAATCAAACAAGTTTAATTTAAGTTAATAAACCTTTGATTGAACTATTTTTAATATGCTTTGATTAATGAGCTTTTAGTTGATTTATTTTTCATAGATTTTAAATAAAATAACCCGATCATTGGTTCATTTTTTAGTTTCTAAAATCTAAAATTAAAATCGAAACAATCCGATTTGTTTTTCAAAAAAATTCTAATTAAAATTATCCAATAAATATATCAAAATTTTTAATTCCAGTAATTTCAAATTGATTTTTAAGTATTCCAAAAAAAATACGATTAATTTGATAGCCCTTCCTGATTTTACGAGATAGTTTTTTTTATATATAAAAAAACAAGTTATTTAAACAAAGAAAAACTACTTTTAAAAATTGAATCAAAAGATGTTTAGTTTAGCGTTTGATATTATAATGTAAGATATTTTTTAAATGTGTTTTTTATTTTAAAATATATTAAAATATTCATTCTTTGTTTTTAATATTGGTATATAAATATCAATGAAGTGTTGGTCTAGCGGTTAAGGTACTGCTATATCTCTGTAAGGCTGAAAATACAAGTTCGATCTCTAGAAAATGCACTTATTAGAAGGGGCAGCCATAAATCCCGAACGAGACTAATTTCATCCTTTAAAAAGAGATAAAAATACCCAAATAAAAAAAATATTAATATATAAAAACCATCAAACGAAACATAATCTATGGGACCTTTTGATGGATGAACAATACCATCTACAAATTCAATTAAAAAATGGGATTGAGAATTTGATTATGGGATGAGTT
>Ga0325403_1007439_pt1 | contig 10464 bp, 8 predicted proteins | sample PopdelMetagenome_19_FD_205665 | JGI IMG/M metagenome (GOLD analysis project Ga0325403, IMG submission 205665) | Populus deltoides microbial communities from Bellville, Georgia, United States - Xylem-PdKOR-R4 | ecosystem: Host-associated > Plants > Phyllosphere > Stem > Wood/Secondary xylem...
TCATTCAATTTCAGATTGCACATTACAAATACCAAGTCATTCATTTTTTTCTGGTGCAAACGATTTCTTCGTTTTGTATGAACCTAAATAAACAATTCAAATTTATAAGATTTTTATCAAATATTTCAATATTTAAAATAAAAAACAAAAAAAAACTCACCATTTCAAATGCACTCCAATTACGCTCACATCCAGATGAAGTACAAGTCAAGCTTAGAACTCGGATTGCAAACCTTTGTAATTCTGGACATTCATCCCCATAAGAATCCCACCATTGAGCTGGAGTTTTTTTATCTCTTGCTGTCTTGGCAGCGTCAATGCCAAACAACCCTTTTGCATCCTTGAATGATTCAAGTTGTAAGTCAATTTTGCACCTTTCATTTGCATTAGGCACCATCCTTTCTAAGCATTGATATAATCCAATTTTAATGTTGGCATTAACCTTAAAATTGGGATTATAATGATAATGAGGATTCAAATAATAAGCTGCTGCATGTAAAGGTCTATGGAGTTGAAGTTCCCATCTTGCATCAACAATATTCCATATAGGTATATAACTATATAAAAAAAACAATAAAAATATCATTACAATATAGGAATATATCAATTGAAAAACATTCATATTAATAGATGACAACATTTGAAATAAAAATTAGCAAAATATATACCTTTTTTTTTCACAAAACCAAAATTCACTTGTATCTTCTCTTTTGCTTCATCCATTGCTTTATATATAAAACCTATAGCTGGTTTCTTATCTGAATCAACTAATCGAAGCACTTTAATTAGAGGATATGCTACCTTAATACATATAGTGACATCATGCCAAAACCTGCTGTCCAAAACACAATTTTAAATTCGTTTCCCTTCTTCTATTCTTGCAAACCTATATGAACTCCACTGGTTGGAAGTAAACATAGTCATCAGCTGCATTTTATGATCATTCAAACATCCTAGAGTCAAATATGCAGTAGCAAACCGAGTGGCAGCAGGCCTAATCAAATCTCTTCCTTTCGTAAAGTGCCTTAGCATGGAAATAAGAATGGTTCTTGAATAAATATATGAGGTGATTCTCCTCCCCTTAACAATAGTTACTTGATGAACCTCTAACTTCTTATCAAAATCTTCTAATATCAAGTCAATACAATGGGCAGCACATGGTGTCCAAAACAAATTCTTTCTTTTTTCCATTAATAATTGTCCCGCTGCCTTATAATTTGCAGCATTATCGGTGACTACTTGGACAACATGTTCCTCCTCAATCCTCTCCACAATGGCATCTAACATCTTAAATACCTTATCAGTAGTCTTGGACATATTAGAAGTATCCACCGATGATAAAAAAAACTGTCCCTTTAGGACTATTAACCAAAAAGTTACAAATACAACGTCTTTTTTTATCTGTCCATCCATCAAACATTATTGAACAACCTGTTTTTTTCCATTCTAGCTTGTACTCCTCAAGTAATTTCATTGTTTGATCCACTTCTTGTTTCAAATACTTCTCTCTAATATCATAGTAGGATGGAGGCTTGAAACCTGGCCCATGCTTTACAACCATTTCAAGTACCTTAATAAACTCAGGGTTTTTTACACAATTAAATGGAATTGCAGTAGTGTAGAAAAACCTAGCAATTTGTCGACATGCTTCTTCTCTAATATCCTTTTTTAGCAATTGATATAGGGTTGTTTGTGTACTTCAACTCCCACTAGCTACTCTCTTTCCTTTGTCGTTTGAGCTAATTTCTTTTATTTCATCATCATCATCCTCATTTACACTATATTGAAGGGCCTTTCTTTTCTTTTTCCGTTGCTTCTAGATTTTTCACCAAAACACCTAAAATCACCTGTTTAACATTTTCTGGTACTTGTTGACATGACTCAACATCCTTACAAGTGCAAGCCAAATGCTGTTTAAAATGAAAAATATCTCCACTAATAATTTTTTGACAATACTTGCACTGAACTTTTCTAGAATTCTTGTCAATATCTATCCCATGTTGCCATCCCACATCAAGCCTATTACCAGAAGAATTTTTTCTAGATGCCATAAGTTCAACAATTCAAGAATCAATTCAAATCAGCCCTGTAATCAATCCAAACATTTTATAACAGGTTACAAACTTGATTTTAGTACACACTCAGCAGCAGAAGCAATGCAGCAGGTAGTAGCAGAATACTAATTGATTGAACAAAATACATAATGCAAGAACAGTATACCGAATTATGCATTTATAACATCTTTCTTAGCAATTCACATGAATCACATTGAATAATGTAATACCAAGTAAACAATAAATACCAAGCATCTTTCACGTGGAATGGCAACACCTATTTCTACTATAAATCCATTCATCACAAAATCACAATTCACAACTCAGCAGCAGCAGCAATGCAACATTGAATCTAAAACAGAGTCACACACGCACGATTAAATTTGAATCTAAAATTCACAAGCAAACTCTCAACAATAGACATTAGATAGACTAACAGAGTCACATAAACTTTGAATCAAAATATTAATCTTTAACAATTAACATCATTAAACTGTAAAGAAACGGACATGGTAAGAAACTAAGAAGCTTACCTCTGTTCTGAGCAGTAAGCACCGAGGCTGAGCAGATGCAGATCAATATTGCAGTCAAGGTTGGAGCCTGGGAATTCAATCAAAGAAGTACCAGTGAATATTAACATCAAAGTAAGAAACAACAGGGAAAAAGAGACGCAGGTAGTTATCGACAGAGAAGAGAGAACCGGTGAATTTTTGTAGGAGATGAAACCAGAAAAACAGAGTAACTTACCTTGTGAAGAATGGAGAGACGCTGTTGTTGTTGGGTGGACTCTGGGTCTCACGGTGGCTGCTGAAAAGGATGCCGTCGATGGTGGAAAAATAAAAAAGATGAGGGGCAAGGGCTGTTGTGGAGGTGGACGGTGGTTGCGAGAAAGAGATTAAGAGACTGAGTGGCTGAGGATTTCGATTTTAGGGGTTTTTTATGTTCTGATTCTTTGATTTAAGTTTGTGAACGGTGAATCTGAAGAGAAGAGAGAAGACTGATTGTTTCAGTGAAATGTCAAATGTGAATTGCTTTTGATCTGGTAAAGCCAATAGGCAGTCGACACTTGGCAGCTGAATTCCATCTTTATTTCCTGCCGCCAAAATCGTTCAATCGGGTGTAAAATCGCGATTTGATGCGATTTTACCCGATTTTAACGATTTTACCCGATTTTGACCTGATTTTACCCGATTCCAAGTTTTATAAATGATTTAGCATGTAAAGCCCACATTAACTCGTAAAATCGTACGATTTTACGAGTTGAATCGTGATTTTAACAACCTTGGTCCAAAGTTTGTGGACGTCTCTCACGCGCTAGTTCATGTTAATCATACACTCACAATTTTTTTAAATTAATTATTATTTTATTATGGTTAAATACAATAATGTCCTTGACCAAAAAATAACAAAAAAAACTAACTTGAAAATACGTTAATAACCCTTGATTGAAAGCTTTGGTATTGTTGACTTAAATGGCATTTTAATAATCCACTTGTTCACTAAAATTAAATAAAAACACTGATAATATCCTAAGACCAAAGACTTATAATTTTTTGATCCAAGGTCATTTTAGTATTTTTACTATTCATAAAAGAGAAAAAACAATTAGAATGATGGGAAAAACAATTATTTTTACTATTTTTTTAGTATATCTAGTTATTCGAAGGACATAAGATGGCGAGGCTTTGAAAAGCCCATTTAATATTTAACCATTCAAGTTGTGTGTATTATTTGGTCTTACCTATATTTGTTATTGAACATAAACTTATATATTCAAGAATGAAATTGAGTTAATTAAGAATATTAGGATAAATTAAATAATTATTGTATTATATAAAGATAATTTGAGTTATTAATCCTTAATTAATAATAGTTCCACACAATGTATATATGTGAATAAATAATTTCATATTTGGTTTAAAAAGAGTAGTGTCAAGTTTGAGATGTGGTCCAAACATTGTTTTATAGTATTTTTTATTTGAAAATACATTAAAATAATAAAAAATATCATGTGAACAAATAATTTCATATTTATTTTTTATTTTTATATTAGCATATCAAAATAATAATAATAAAAAATAATCTAAAACTTGAGCCACTTGCCGGGTACAACAAAAAAATGTGTTGCAAGTGAAGCAGTCATGGAGAAACTATCCAACATAACCTAAACTAAGATTGATATTAAAAGGGGAAATCATTAAGGTAATTAATGCAAAGGGTGTGAAAAAGAACCGTAAAAGTTATATACGTCTCATAATAAGAAATAAAATTCTTAATTAAACTTTGAATGTTCAAAACAACCCATAAGCCGGGCTTAAATAGCTAGGGCTTGAGAATTTATCAAAAAATGTAAATTTTGACTATTCAATAAATTAAAAATAATGCTTAAAATAACAAATTTGAAAAAAATTAATCAACAATGAAAATAAAGATTATCACAAAATAAAATCTTGAAAAGTTTTAAAAATGGATAAAAATAATTATGAGGAGGAAACATAGGATATTCAAAACAACCCCTAATAAGCAATGTTGATAGCTTGTGACATATGCCTAGAAAATGTCTATAGTTATGGTGAAAATACCAAAAGTTATAGAAAAACATCCTCAAACTAAACTCAAACTATTATTTACTATTATCTTTGTGTTGGTCTGCCCTGTCAATGTAATCTAGCGCCATCAACTTCTTATTTGACAACTCATCTCCTTTAAAATCTCTTATTTTAGTGTACCCAAGTTAAGAAGAACTTGCCCTCGAGTTTAGATTGTCCACAAAACATGGTATCAAATGTTATAAATTGATGACATCTAAAGTCTTTAGATGACTAAGGAGACGAAGTCTATAGGCATTGCCTTTAATCTTTTATTGCATCATAAAAAACCTAATCTTCCTCTTTTAAAGATTATGATACACCCCTAAAGAAACCAACCATGAGTAAGCACAACCCATAATATGTCTCCATCCTTAAAAGTGATATTTATGCAATGACTATCTACTAATGTCTTGTATTTAACATTAATTTTAGTGATTGCATACTTGACTTGATTATAAACCCCATGAAGATACTCATATCTTTTTCATTGATGGTTAATCATCCAATACAAGGAATAAGTGTTAAGTCAAGTACACTTTCTAGATAAAATCTATAAGATAAAAATACTAAACAAAAGAATTTATAAATTGGTTATAATTATAAGATTCATATTGCATCAAATCATTATTTTTTTTTTAATGTTGCTGGTCAATGCTATATTAAGAAAACATTAATTAAAGTTGATAACATTGATACATATTATATTTTTTTTTCTTTATAAAAAAAAGTAGTTGTCCTTACAAGCTGAGGTATGAAGGATATCTATAACTAATATATTGGTAATTGTCAGATGACATGTACACTTGTGTAAGTGACTCTTATTCTTGAAATTACTTAATTATCTTATATAAAAAATGTTATGCTTTAATTCTGACTATAAGTTATCCTAATCATTGGTAATAAATGGATATATATTGGATATAACTTGAATTATATAAAAATATTTGAGTGATTAAGAAATGATTCATCACTCTTGGTGAATTACAGAAGATGTTCCGCTTGTTCTTAAATAATATTGATTATGAAATTCTTGCACAAGGTGGAATGAGTTTTGAAAAGAGTTTCAAATCTTATAGAAGCTTAATGACTTCATTTCTCACTACTTCTTTCATTTTAGGATTAAGCCTTAATTGTATTTCTCTAGATGATTTAGCATTTTCCTCCAAATAAATCGTATATGTAAAAATCAAAGGACTAATTCCTTTTATATCAGCTATGGTCAATCCTAATATATTTTTGTGTATTTTTAGAGTTTGTAATAACTTACTTTCTTAATGTGCATCAAGTTTGGAAGGGATTATTACCGGAAAAGTTTTATTTTCTCTTAAAAATGAGTACTTGAGATTAGATGGTAACGACTTCAAATCAAGTTTTGGAGGTTGAACACTTAAAGGTATTGATCGTAGTGGCAATTTCTTAATTTTTAATCTCCAACTACTTGCCTTTGATACTTTCTAAAAATAAATCATTTGTAAATCTTCAGATTCATTAAACTCAGTTTTACTCAAAGTAGTTTTGAATTGATCATAAACTAATTTTTCAATAAAGTCTACTTCTTGTAAATCATTATCATCTCTAGGTTGCTTGCAAATGTTAAAAACATTCCTTTCCAATGTTATATTTTCAAAAGATAACTTCATCACTCAATTCCTACAATTAATCAATGCATTAGAAGTTGCAAGAAATAAACGTTCTAAAATAATTAGAATTAAATTACATGCTTCAACATGTTGTGTATCAAAAAAAATAAAATCTACATGATAAATGAATTTATCAACTTGTATTAACACATCTTCAACTATACCTCTAGTCACTTTTACAGATCTATTAATAAGTAAAAGATTTATATAAGTGGATTTTAACTCACCTAGATTGAGACTTTTAAAAATTGAATATGGAAGTAAATTCACACTAGCTTCAAGATCAAATAATGCTTTTTTAATTTTATGTTCTTCAATAAAGCATGAAATTATAGGACAACCAGGGTCTTCATATTTCAAAGCATTATTGTTTTGAAAAATGAAACATACTTGTTTGGCTAAAAAGGCTTTCTTTTTCACATTCAGTTTTATCTTCACGATGCACAAGTCTTTCAAAAATTTAGCATAAAAAGGTATATGTTTAATAGCATTCAACAAAGATATATCAATCCTTACCTGTATGAAAGTTTCAAGGATTTTAAAAGTGTGATTGGCTTTTTTTTATTTGGTCATGGAATGAGGAAATAGAAGTGCTGGTGGGGAATCAATCTTTTCTTTGCAATGTTCAAGTTCAAACTCTTCCCTATCCTCAGAGATTGACTCATCATTTTTATCACAAGGTTCAACAATAGGTTTTTCAATAACCTTGCCATTATATAGAGTCATAACTGATTTGACTTAATCTATATCTTGGCTTCCCGATCTACTTGCACTTAAATTGTATTGTCCATTAAGATTTTGCTGTGGTTGAGAAGGAAACTTACCTTTCTCTTGAAAACTAAGAGCAAATGTAAATTTTGTAAGAGTATCTTTCAAATCTATCACAATTTGAGCATTTTGAGTGTTAATTGTCTCTTGTGTTTCAATGAATGCATTTAATGTTTCCTCAAGACTTCTTCTATGAGGGAAAACATAAGAAGATACATATCCATAAGAATTTTAAAAATTATGGCTAAGAAGTTTGTGTATTATTTTTACAACTCTTTCAACTGAAATTTGGATGATTTTTCTAACAAGGGTTGTACATTTGCAAGTATGGATTAGGATTTGACCTTTAAAAACTGTTTAAAACATTGGCTTGTTTATTAAGATATTTTTTGAAAGAAGATAAAATTAGACAATTATTGGTTGAGTGTTAATTAATTTCCCAAATTTGACACATAATTTCTTGAACAGATTTTAATTGATAACTTATTTTCAATTCTAATGCCTCGACTTTTCTAGCTAAAGATTAAAATTTAGCTTGGAAGTCATGATCCTCCCTAAGGTTGTACAAGCCTCCATTAAATGTATGAGGCTGAGATTTACCCGGTGCCTCACAAGTGTCTGTAGAGTCCTAATTTTAAGCATTTTCATCTAATAAGTCTATGTACATCATTGCTTCATTAGGATTTTTATCTTTAATAGTTCGCACATCAATTCCACCATTTACCTATCTTTAGGTGTTAACCCTTCATAAAAGTGTGAAACCAATTTTCATGTTTCAAAACCATGATGAGGACATGTATTAAACAAGTCTTTATATCTATCCCAACACTAGTAAATTGTTTCTCCTAGTTTTTTTTTTTTTATTAAAGGTGGTGATTTGTCTTTTGAAAGAGTTTGTTCTATGAGAAGGAAAAAACTTCTTCAAACACTGTTGTGAAAAAAATTCTTCTAAAATTGTTGTTACATTTCATCCCAAGCATGAATGGATCCTAACCTAAGATTTTACAGCCATGTTTTAGCTTTATCTTTTAAGAAAAAAGGAAAAAGTTTTAATCTAATGGTGCTCATGCTACAATTTAAGTCATTATAAGTGTTACAAACCTCTTCAATATCTCTCAAATGCAAGTGTGTATTTTCTAGATCTAAGCCATGGAAAGTAGGTAAAAGTTGAATAATATCTAATTTAAAATTGAAGTGAGATATGTCAGGAGGGAAAACTATACATGATGGCGCAGTTGTACTTGTCGAATTTATGTGATCTCTAAGTGTTCTAACATGGTTATACTTATTATGAAGTGTTTGGTTATCCTTTTTAGCCATGTTTTTTAATAAAAAAAAAGAGGATGAAGATTTCCTAGAAAGTCCACCACTTAATGTGTGTGACCAAACTCTAATGCAAGTGCAGAAAGAAAAGAGATAAAATAAAATTTATAATTTATACAGTGATTTACCTACCTGAGAATGACATCAAAAAACTTACAAGATCAAATAATTGATGTCTTCTCCCAAGTGCAAGAGTGTCAAAGTAATAAATAACCCAACAAGACCAGAGTCGATCAACAGAGAGGTTAACCATATAAAACCACAAATAATAAAAGAAACCGAGTTGAAGAGAACTTTGAGATATGATATTAATGTAAAGATTAAACAAAGATAAAATAATTACCAAGGTTAAAGGATCCATTAATGGTAAACCATACACAAAGACGGTTCCAATAGAATGATTTATCATTAATGACTTTTTTTAAATTATTAACATGATCATATTAATTATCTTATTTGAGTAACACCAATACTTGTAAATATTGTCACGTATTCACGGTGCTAATTTATATGAAAGACAAATCGAGTTCCTTTCATAGTCTAAATGTCGGTTATCCATACAGTAGGCTATGAAAGAATCAAGTATTTGTCAATGATTGTACACCATGAATCTAGACTCACCACTTAACAAGCAGAGTATCAAGAATGAGTAAGATAACAATTATAAAACATGCTAATAGCAAACTTTCTTGAATATAAATATTAAAGTTCATATTGAATTTGTACTATACTTATTCTTATACCATTAGTGTAACCTTTTTTACCTTGACAAAAATAAACATAACTAAACATAATGAAGAAGACAAACAAAATTAAATAAGATAAGAATATAGTTATGATATAAATTGACTAAGTATAGTAAAAGAAATGATAAGTGTAAATAAAAGATTAATGAGAATAACATGAAATAAAACTTGAATATTATAAAAATACAAAAAACAAAAAACCAAGAACAAGATCTTTATCTGAAAACCCTCATACCTAAATGTATGGCAAATGCCTTATTTTATGAGTATTTGTCTTAGCTTTCCAACCAAAAAAGAATGGACTCATTTAGACTTCTAAAACTCGAGATATGAGTTGAACACCGAACAATGTCTAAAATATTTCAATATTTTTTGTTTTGAAATATTTTAAAATAATATATATTTTTTAAAAATTTTTATTTTATCCCTGTTCTATTAAAACAATTTAAAAATATATAAAAAATATTTTTAAGCAAAAACAATTAAATTTAAAAAAAATACAATTTCAACTGTGTTCTCAACACACAAATTGACCGGTGAGCTTGCTTTCATCGTGCATGTGGCCTAACCTTTTTTCTTTATTTTTATGTTTTTTTTATTGTTATTATTTTTTTAAAATAAATTTTCCCTAATAATTTATTATCTTCTCTATCTCAATGGCAAGGGCCTACATGCCTTAGGCCCATTCATATGATTTATTATTTTTTCAAAATAAACTTTCCTCAATAATTTATTATTTTCTATATATCAATGGCATCGACCTACTTGCCTTTTGCCCATTCACATGACTTATTGTAACTTTTATTCTTTTATTTTTATGTTTTTTTCATTCTGTTATTTATTTTTTATATAATTTTTTATAGACTCATTTCTAATAATTTTAGAGTCTTGATTTTCACATTTTTCCTATTGTTACCTCCTCTAATGAGTTTTTTTTTATGGGATAAATTAAAAACAAAAAACTAATTGAGTGTTTTCAACAAAATATCAAATATATTCATGAGTACGACTACCATTAATTTTGCAAACATTAATATTTTAAATTTAATTTTAGAAAGAAAAAAAATATGTATGATGTCTTTATTAGTAATAGAATGATATTTAATTAAATTTTAAAATTTACAAAATAAAATAATTTAATTTAATTATTTTTTAAAACTATTTTGCTAAAGGATTCAAATTATACTTTTTATTATAAATCAATTATTCGACTACTATGAAAGATTAGATAATTAGACCTACAAATTAAAGAAAGATTTGTATAGGTTGATCTTCATCTTCAATCATTAAAAATTCATTTTTTCTACTCTTCTTTAAGTTCTTACGAGAAGAATTGCTTGAT
>Ga0325403_1007443_pt1 | contig 10462 bp, 5 predicted proteins | sample PopdelMetagenome_19_FD_205665 | JGI IMG/M metagenome (GOLD analysis project Ga0325403, IMG submission 205665) | Populus deltoides microbial communities from Bellville, Georgia, United States - Xylem-PdKOR-R4 | ecosystem: Host-associated > Plants > Phyllosphere > Stem > Wood/Secondary xylem...
TGCTTCGTGAAAGCAGCTAGTTGCCGATCAATTTTCCAAGGGGCTTTGTGCCTTGCCTCCCTGTGAAAGTGTGATCTTGGGACCCACTTGTTTGGTTAATTTCTTTTTTTCGAGTTTTTTTTTTTTTTTGAGATTTTTTCTAGGTTCAGGAAGTGTTTGATTTTTTTGGTTCTGTATGCTTTTTCAAATTATTATTTTTTTCATAATAAAATATCAAATTAATTTTTTTAGTGTTTTATTAATAATTTTAATGTAATGTCAAAAAATTAAAAAAAAATATAATTTTAATATATTTTTAATTAAAAAATATCATATACCGTATTATCAAATACATATTTAATTTAAATTTATTAAACTTAACTTAGTTCATGACTCGGTGGAGTTAACTTTAATTGATCAAAGTTAATTAAAATAATATTGTTTTAATATTTTTAAATTAAAATAATTTATTTTTAAAAAAATAAATTACATTAAATTTTACTTAAACAAATTAAATAATTTATTGATTTACAGGTTAACCGGATGAAACCATAATTAATTCTTGAGTCAATTAAAGGTGACGGTGAAGTTTAATAACTTTGGTTTTAGTGGATTCTAATCTTACATTAACTTTACATCTTGACAAGGAATATCTGTTTTTCTATAATAAATTATAATATGTTTTTTTATTTTTGCTTGATATACACATTTTATTTTTGAAAAATCACTTGATATGCACATTATTAGAAAAAAAAAATATACTTTGTACTGGTGTTTAAGCTTAAATTGAACCATTCCCAAAGGAAGAAGGGATAGGCAGAGGAGAGGAGAAAACATAGAACAAGGTGCAAATCAAGTGATTTTTCAAAAAATTTCATCTTGACATGATTATTTGATTACTACAATACTCAAATATCATATTAAAAAATTTCTCAATAATTTATATTATTCATTATTCTCTATCACATGATGTCCGACGTCATCACCACTTGCAAGCCCCTGGCACCAATATTGTTAGCAGCGGCAAAGTCCCAGGAGTAGAAGATCAAGATATCGCATAAAACATGAAAGAATACAAGAAAAGCACCACTTCGGAGCGACGATCTGTATATAATTTGAACTTTAAGCTCTTGTTTTACATGAAAACTTTAATCCACCTTGAAAAATCGAAATGATCAGCAACATCTCCTGTTACCCTGTGCATGTTGACTGGCCCACTTATATTTTTCGCCATGGCTGGGTCGGGATAGCTCCGAGAGACACAGAATACAGAATGGGACGATTGAGCTTTTGCAGAACCTGAACAAGTGCACTCCATGTATCATCGTCTCTATCCAGAAAAGATTGAAGGCGTAAAATTTATGCACCAGTGAGTGCTGTCTACCTCTAACACGAACGTCAATTCATCCACGTCCAAGTTATTACCACATACACAATCATGTTTCACTGCAGATAAAAAAGAAGAAAAGAACAAAAGAAATTATTAAAGCAAAGAAAGACTGACATGAAGCCACTAAAAAAAATATAGTGATTCATCATTCATGTACTTGTTTGTCATTTTCTGTACAGATCTCGAGAGTGTTTCTAAAAATCATCGGCTGGATGATGATGATGCCTGAGAGTGGGTACAGTGCAGGGCAGATAGAATTACAGTTATCGTATAGTATGTTACTTGCGACTCGCATGTCTGTAATTTTCATCTCCAGCTCAGTAAGCCTGTTAAATCTTAATAATTTTTCCCTTTTTTGTTAGCTCACTTCATATTATACTAATGATTCTACAAACGAAACTCCCTCCTAGTATTTTTTATATGTTTTTAATGAAATATTCTGCTTGGCAACTCATAAACAAACACTGCCTAACTGAGCTGGAATTTCCAAATCTAGGTTGATTCCAAGCACATGCATGCATCACGTATCTTGACCATTGCAATAGACAATTAATTTAAATGGGTCTCTGTTGCTCTATCGTTGTCCGGAACCCAGGAAAAAAACAAAGCCCCTGTCGGCATATGAATTTTGTGCCGCATAGAAAAAGGCTTAACAAAAAAGTAAAAGAAGAAAGAAAGAAAGGGCCTTTCACCACACGCCATTATTGAAATGGAGAGTTTGTCTTTCAGCTTTCTTTGACTGGTTTTAAATTTTAATTTAATTACAAGTTTAATGGAAACTTTATGTTAACTCACCGTCTTTATATTAGGGGTAAGAGTAAACATAATGTATCATTCACTAAAATTATAGTTTTAAAACTCTATCTAAAATTGAGATTGAGTAACTTTCGAATTACGGGATTAAATAAGTTAATTTAAATTAATTCAAGTTGATTTAATTTTTTATTTAAAAAAATTAGTTTTTTTATTATATCGGGTTAATTCTTCTTTTATTTTTATTAAAATTGATTTTAATTTATATCATAAATCACAATGAATCAACCTGTTGGTAGTATTAATTTTAAATTGATGCCTAGAAGTCTCCTTCATGGCATGCCTCCATTGTCACAAACATAATTCAAGACAAATTAGGACTCCCAAAAGAGATAAACATGGTTAGTAGGTCCTTTTGGCTTAAGATTGCATTGATAATTAACCTTATGTCCTGTGTTCATTAGAACCTAGCTCTAGCTATTCTTCTTTCGTTTGGTTGGATATATACTTTACGTATCCATCGAAAGATTTGACCAATTTTTTTAAGGAAGCAAAAGTCAAGAAACAAACAAATTGGTCTGGATAAGAATGCAATCGTCAAGCGGATCTGATTGGTAATGGAAAGATAGGAATGTCTGAGAAATCGCAAGAGAAACAAACAAAAAAAAAAGGCTGCCCCCAGAGAGAGAGATATGCCACAAGGAGTCCAAGACTTAGGCTTGAAGAAGATATCGAAACCCAGGCATAGAGAACAGGCCCATTGAGATAATCAAGCTCTCGGCTTTGCAAGATTTTTTACCGCACGTGTTTTTTTAAAATTTAATTTTTTTTATTTTTATTAAAAATTAATTTTTTATGTATTTTAAATTATTTTAATGCGTTAATTTCAAAAATAATTTTTGAAAAATTAAAAAAATATCATTTTAATGTATTTCAGCATGAAAAACACTTTAAAAAACAACCGCAATTATATTTTTAGATAAGTTAAAGCTTGAGTTAATACGATAAATTTATGATTTGAAACCTTCACTTCACTATTTTTTATTTTAATAAATCTCATTCCGTTTTTAGATGCAATAAAATGGTAATTAGCGTGAAGCGATGGTGAGGGTATTAAGCTAGTATGTGACACTAAATATAGACAATAAAAAAATATATAAATGTTGCAACAAATTAACACTTTTTTTTAGTTCATTACAGTATCCACAAATATTGTTTTACACAACAGAGATAATATTCTCACCATAAAGTATATTTAGGATAATTATAATATTAGAGCTAGATTATGGATTAACCGACTGAAATTATTTTTATTTTTATTAAAATGACATTGATTTTTTTTAATAAAATAACATATTTAAGTTTAGATTTCAATCGATATACACATTGAATTGAAATTTTAATCTAACCAATTTTCACAACTATAATATTGATTAAACCTATAACTTTGATTTATATATATTAGATTATAACTATTCATGTTAAATCTATCTATATGAATCAACAAGATCGTGAACTATATAATTACTAGTATGGAAAAAGATTTGGCTCGAGAAAAGATCTAAGTTACTGATTTAAAAAGTCAATTTATGTTTTATTTTTCATTATAAAATCTGACTCGAGAAAATATCTGAGTCACTTATTAAAAAAATTAATTTATATTGATTCAATTTTTTTAAGAAGATAAAAATTATATTGTTTTTCTAAAATAATAATAATAATAATAATAAAACAATTTAAAAGTCAAGTTTTATTCTAGATTGAACCAGATTGCAAGTCGACTTGAATATTTTATCAAGTCAGGCTGAATTACTATTTATTCTATTTTCTTCAACTGGAACTAATTTAATCATAGGTCAATCGGATTTTAGACTAACCTTCCGGCCCGTCCGAGTTTTATAAATAGGGATTTTATGGTAAGCCATTGTAATGCATGAGCTGCAAGTCGTCCACCTTAATAATTGGTACGTGGCAGGGCAAGCCGTCCAACTTAATAATTGGTGTGTAGCATGACAAGTCGTCCACGATAAAACTTTCCCACCAGGCTTATTTCACTGAACTTGTTCTCAGATGCCAAACACATCCGCCTCTCCAGACACATCTCTTTCCCTCGGCCAGAATGCTAAGAAGAAAACCAACAAAAATCCAGGTCAAAATTGAAGACAAAGAAGAACTTGAAGAATCCCGAAAGCCCAGCATCACCACCACAACCACCTCCTCCTCCACCATTGCCACCAGCACCTCCTCTCTCCTCCACCTCCTTGACCACTCCAAACCCAACCCCTCTTCCAAATCCAACCGTATTGGCCTCTCCCCATAACCAAAAACCCCACAAAAATAAATAAATAAAATTTACCAAAACCCCACAAAAAAGATCGGAACTTTTTTGCAAAAAAATCCACAAAATAATTTAGCCCTTTATGGAGGTGGAGGTGAAATTGCGTCTGCTTGATGCAGTCAATCACAGTCGCTTAAAAGAAATCCTTTCACCATTTCACATAAAAAAACTTAACCAAAAAAATGTCTTTTTTGATTCTGCCAATGGCATTCTTGCTTCTCAAAGGGCAGTGCTTCGCTTGCGTTCATTCAGTAACAACAACGAAAAAACTCGTTGTGTTTTGTCTCTCAAGGCAAAGCCAGTGCTGATCAATGGGGTGAGTCGTGTCGAGGAGGATGAGGAGGAAATAGAGCCGTTGACTGGGGAGCAATGTGTGGAGGAAGCAAGCAAGTTGGGGTTGACTGAGTCGAGGATTATTAAGAGGTGTAAAGATGAGTTTGGGATTGACGGGGAAATGGGTTTCGTGTGTTTAGGTGGGTTTGAGAATGTGAGGGATGTTTATGAGTGGAGAGGGTTGAAGTTGGAGGTTGATGAGAGTAAGTTTAGTTTTGGAGTGTGTTACGAGATTGAGTGTGAGAATGATGATCCTGAAAGAGTCAAGAGGGAACTTGAAGGGTTTTTGAAGGAGAATGGGATTGATTATAAGTACTCTGAGATGTCAAAGTTTGCGATTTTTCGAGCAGGGAAATTGCCTTGTAGTAAGTGAAAGATTAATTTTTGGACATGTTTTATTGTTCTTTTTGATGTATTGAATGATTCTTGATGTGAAAATGCTTCTTGTTGAATGTTTATCAGTCATTGTTCTTTTGGTTGTATTATTATTGTTGCTTTAGATAATTGCACCGCGTACTTGATCAGTGGTTATTAAGTAATGAATGTAAGTTTGAATCTCTAACCATTGAGTGGTTATTGAATAGATGATTTTGGGTGTTATGAGAGGACTATTGCTTGCTGAATTATGGAGTTTGTATCTGTTTGATGGGTTTAAGATTTGCTTTGTGATTGTTAATGAGATCTAGCTTTATAGCTTTGCTCTGGGTAAATGTCAGAGCCTGAGAAATGTCAATGGCCACTGAAACCATTTATTATATGTTTTTTCTTATATTCTTTCATGTAACCTGGCTATGTTTTCTTGAAACTAGATGCCAGGTGACTGATTGTTCGACATTTCTTCATCATATTCATTGTCTGAGATTCAGGTGCCAGTTGCATGATGCATCTTCTACATTACTTGTTCAAAGAACATGTTCTAGTTTTCTTGATTAACATGTGGTTACTTTTTTCCCATACTGTTGATAATTGATTCTGTTTTGCAATTGTTATCACTCATTTTGATGACTTAGTTGGGCACCGTAAATAGATCTTCAATCTAATCTCAGCTGTCAGATTTTGTTGTGAACATGCTACTTGCAGCAAGATTTTTCTGTGATAACAGTGATGAGATGTAGTCACCACAGAACAACATAATTTTGCTTATATGCAGTGCTTTTTGCACTTAAAAACCAATATGTTTTAATATCCTCTGAATGAGTAGGGTTGGGATTCATGTGAGCTCATCGATATTTGCATTAAGTAGAAAGTTTTCACAAGCCATCTACTTCGACTCAGAAACCACTAAACAATTTGATCAACTGGTTTACTCACTCACTTGCCTCCAAGGCAGTTTCTTTGCACTGTTCACCACTTTTACCAAGTCTAAAATCTGTTTCAGTTCTTACCTTGGGTTGTTTAGTTGTTCCATGTGGCTCTCGAAAGAGTTCATCAAGTTTATTACCATGCATTCTTGATCAACTGTTGCTAGCAACCAGGCTACAAGCACCTAGCGTGACTATTCTTTTGCATTTGATTGGTTTCTCCATACAGGAACTTGCATATTTTTCATTTTTATTGTTTTGCTTCTCATGCTTCTTAAATGGTGAGGAAAATTGCAGTGGTGGTGCATGTTTTAGTTACTGCAAATGCAAGGTAGTTTGTATTCCTCTTTCTGCTCTAGCCATGCTTGCAAGTCCTCTGCACATTGTTAATCATGCCGCTCTTCCCCTTGCAAAGGGATAGTGTATTCATAACATTGTTTGAAAAGTTCATAACGTGGCATGTTCTTTTGAGTAATATGCCATTCTCAAATTGCAACTATGATTAATCTTACAATAAGATTTTTGTTGATATTACTATGGTGATTTATCTGATTACTCATCCTTTTGCAGGTTATGTCAGCATATGCTTGAGCGCATCTTGCTCTTCCCCTGCAGCTGCACTCTCCATAGACGTCTATGCGGGCAATGAATTCTATTTTAATACTAGTAGTTTGAATTAAACAGTAAATTATCTCTGTTCTGCAATGCAGTGATACAACTATGAATTTGAGATGTTTTCGTGGTCATCCATCACATGCAGATGGACCCTTTTTTTTATATGAATTTGTTTTTTGTGTCGTATGTTTGTTGGTGTTTATCTACTTGCCCCTTCAAGGAACTGAGTTGTAAGATAGCATGCTAGACTCTCGGATTCAATTCCAAGGATATTTTTTTAAGATTCATGAAGGGTTTATCAAACTGATGGAACAAAACCCTACAAAATACTTGAGTTTATGTTCACTCCAAAATAGTCTGAAAAGGTAGAATTCTATGACAGTCTCAGGCAGCATCCTTGTTGACCAAAAAAGATCCATCAATAATATGGATTCTCCATGCAGTTTGAATTATGAGCTTGTACGTGTAGAAAGGAAAGAAAACGAATTGAACCTCCACCAAAGTTTTGAAGAAAAACGCTGCTGGGGGAAACAGGCGGCTACCAGCGGAAGGTACAGAAGGAAACCAAGAATGTATTTTCCGTTATTTTAGACAGTGTTTATAGACAGAAGGGCTAATTAATTCACAATCTAAACTTTAGAAGAGATATTTATTATTCTTCCCAGCCCTAGATATTCTTTTATTTTTTAATAAATAGAGTGGATTTAATATTAGTTATAGATTATTTCTTTGATTGAGAGGAGAGTTGGAGCAACATTGTCACCTCACATTCTGTGCTAAAAAATGAAAAAATAATGCTAACCAACTCATTCCATTTCGTAATAAGCTCAGGTTCAAAACTTAAATATTTTAAATTAAATAAAGGAAATAGAAATTGAAGAGGTAAAAAATGAGGATCACATCCATTTTTATAAATGATCAGGCTTACCTCGAACCAAACCCATCTCCAGAAAATATAAAAGAAGTCTCTAACCAAGAGTCCATGACTTCCTAGAGCCACTTCGTGCCATATTAGCCCAAGAACCCACCACTTCCTCGAGCCACTTCGTGCCATATTAGCCCAAGAACCCACCAGCACCACCTCCGGAGATCCATTAATGTTCATGTACACAAGAACCACATAGTAGCACGTCCATGGAACGTGTATCTGTTATGTTTAGAGTTTGGTCTTGCTTTACATGGTCTGTGTAGCCTGACTTTGTATAGTCAAAGATGGGACTGTGTGTGGCACAAGAGTTTGGTGGCGTGTATGGATTCTGACTACTTATAATTAGTTCATCTTTCTGAATTGATCATATAAATTATGAACCATGACATGTCTACAATTCAAACACTAATCATCAGAAGAAGAGGGAAGAACCAAATTAACAGTTGGATGAATTACAAAACCCTAATTAGGTCCCTCAGCTCATGATATAAAAATCGAAAGTTAAGCCAGCTCTAAGAATCTAGAAGAAAAAAACAAGCAATGATAGGCACATACATGATAATTAGGAGAGGCGTATTCAACACTTTGCTGTTATTCGAGGTCAACTCCAACTCAATGGCTACTAAAATAAAAGCCACTTTCCTGAGCGTCTAGTAGCCACTCGAGACCCTAACCCCTTCCCATGGTCAAGTAGCCAGTGATATTTTCATTTACTAATTAAAATACGTTTAACCAGATCTGAACATCTCTTCAAATTGTCCTCGAACCCAAGTTTTTATTTATTTGTTTGTTTATTTATTTTATGCAATCTTAAATTCTCATATTTTATAATGTGATATAAGATATTTTTTAAAAAATATATTAAAATATTTTTTTTCAAATTTTTCTTTGATATTAACACTTTAAAATCTATAAAAAAATATTTTTTCATAATAAACACACTTTTTAAATAAAAAAAAAAACCAAACCCACCACCATCTCAAGCGGGTTCTATTGCATATCTCTCTTAATTTCAAATTTATTTGCATCTCTCTTAATTTCGGTCAACTTGTTTTTTGTTTTAGTCAACTTGTTTTTTGTTTTTTTTCCTGGTAATAGTAGTATTTTGTACTAATATTATTTTAGATCCCCAATGTATCAACAAATTCATAATTAAATCCTCCACTTGCTTTAGTCAACAAGACTATTAAGTCGTGGCATGAAATTTACATGATTTCTTTCCCAGAAAAAACACTGTATTTTCTAAGATTTTCATTTTAGATAAAAAAAACTCATAGGAATAACCTATTTTTTGATCCATAAGCCACAGTCGATGATCTTCATGACATCAAGACCTCCTCCAATGATCTTGAAATAAGTTAAAGATATCTGTAACTCATGCACACCTCTTCCTATGATCTTGAAAGAAAAAAAAAGATTGATTTTCCTTATCCATGTAGGAGATTTAACGTTTTATTTCTTGGATAATGGAGGAGGAACCTGCCATGCTTTTGCGTGGAAATTTACAGGGCGAGGTGTTTAGATATTTCTCTACAGAGTAGGTAAGAATGGTAGGGTTGATTCCATTCTAAGAATAAAAAAATAAAGTCTCCTCCTTCCTCAAAATATATTCCTATTTGTTTTTTTAAAAAAAATTAGTATTATAAATTAAAAATATAGAAAGAATAACATAGGATGAAAAAAATAGTAGAATATATATATATATATATATATGATATTTATACCCTGTTGTTATTTAAAATAGTAATTTCTAAAAAAATTATATAAAATGTATAGAAAAGAAAAGAGACGAGAGAGAAAGAAAAAAAAAGAAAAACTTTTAATATATACTAAAATTTTAATTACAACATCATCATCAGTATCATAATTAAAACTTTAATTATAACACTACCTAGTTTTTTTTTTCTATCTCTTTTTAGATTTTTTTTTATATAAAAATCGCTATTCTAAACATTATCAATTTATAAATGTCATGTTTTTTAATCGTGATATTTACAAACTATATAATTTTATCAAAAAAAATTTATAATATATTATTTCAGTAATATTTTTTTTAAAAAAAGTGCTAATAAACCAAAATAGCCATTTTTTTAGAACAATCAATTTTAAATTCCTCAAATCACCATCACTATATTTTAGTTTTTTTAATGAAAATTAATCAAAGTTTAACCATTCCAATATTTCCAAAACTACAAAAGCGAGTCACTGCGATAACAACAATGAAGATGATAACCACGATTGATGCCAGTTTTCGCATGTTTACATTCACTAATCTATTAATAATCATAAAATTAATGTGTCCAATGAATTGGTGACAGTTGTTAACTCGATCCATGAAATTAATATAAAGAAAAATCTAAGTTATTAAGTCATTATATTAATTTGAGGATTATCAAATGAACATGAATTAATTTTTTTTATTAAATAGCATTATATTTTTTATTTTGTTAGAGTTGACCCTACCGAATTTTAGTAAGGTCACCCTAACCATGTTGATTGAATTTTAACGAGTCAATATTTCTTTTTATTTTATTTAAATTCCACAAATTAAGACGAGTTTAACAAGTACCATACTGGCTGATCCATTTGACCATGGACCCATGCAAAAATGCAAAAAAAATAAATAAATAAAGAAAAAGATTAAAATATCCAAAGAAACAAATTAATTATTAAGGGGGAAAAAAGAGAGAAAATGTCGATATAGGAAGAAGGAAGATAATCACAGGCAAACTGGCTGGCTTTAACCCTTTGGTTTCCTCTCTCTATTAGGCAACTACAATACAATCCTAATGTCTCTCCCAGTCAACAAGGAAGGCCATGTAACC
>Ga0325403_1007444_pt1 | contig 10462 bp, 5 predicted proteins | sample PopdelMetagenome_19_FD_205665 | JGI IMG/M metagenome (GOLD analysis project Ga0325403, IMG submission 205665) | Populus deltoides microbial communities from Bellville, Georgia, United States - Xylem-PdKOR-R4 | ecosystem: Host-associated > Plants > Phyllosphere > Stem > Wood/Secondary xylem...
CCGATCGATTGAGTGAGGAATATTTTGGTCTGTGCGTCTTTTTTGTTTTCTAGTTTTTTTCTCTTTTCTTTTTTTCCGATGGTTTTTCTATATCGCCCGAGGATCCATCAGTCGGTTTGAATTAAAAATCTGGTCATCCGGGTCAAAAAGGACCCTAATGAATCCAAGCGATCTAATCTGGCATGAGTTTTCCTACACGTGATGTAAAATTTGCATAAGATAACCCATTTCTTAGAAAAATAGCATAAAATATTTAAGATAAATAATATTAGATTGTTAAATATTTTATAATGGTGACGGAAAACAAATAACCTGTCTTTCTTTTAGTTGAAAAAATTAAAATACATAAAGTAAAAATCTTTAAATAAATTAAAAAAATAGGAATGAAATTTGACAAAAACTCTTGTATTTTTTCTTGTTTTAGTTAAACAAAATGAGTATAAAATATTTTAAATAAAAATATCACATTGCTAAATATTTTATAAAAGCGGAGGGTATAAAATATTTGGTTTAAGTTTTATAGTTGCTAATATAATAGTCACTAGAGATTTATATGATCATTAACTTTAGGGCACTTGGAATTAGTCGAGATGCATACAAACTGACTCGGACATCCATATTAATAAAAAAAATTAAATGATAGTATATTTTATTTTTATTAATATGAGTGTCCGAAAAACTAACTTGTATATATCTAAAATAATCCTATAAATTTTAAAATTAATGATTATATAAACTTTTAATAAATAAAAATTATTACATCATGAGTTGAGAAGTTTCAAACTTTTGTAACGGTCGGGGACGATTAGAACTTCAGTTTTTTTAAAACAAGACAACTCAACAGAAGCATATAAAACTCACATGCTTGGACACTAAATTTCTCATATAACTGGGAAAGAAACTTTAGAAAAATTAAATATTGAGCTTCGGTTCAATCGAACATTAAAACATTCTCTACATGGTGTGGAAATCAAGTGATTCTTCTCCACTTTTTTATTTTGCTAACTTTTCTCTTTTTTTTCTAATTTTTCTTTTTTTTTTTGTTTTTTTTCAAAATTACTTTTTTTAAACTTTTCTAATTTTTTTTTCTTTTATTTTTTCAAAATTATTTTTGTTGATTTTACTTTTTAAATATTGACCTATTTAAAATTTTATATTTCATTGTGGATTACAACAGTAATTCAAGTGATTCTTGTCCACTTTTTTTTTCTAACTTTTCCCCTTTTTTTCTTTTTTTTCTAACTTTTCCCTTCTTTTTTTTGGTTTTTTTTTCAAAATTTTTTCAAAATTACTTTTTTTTTCAACTTTCCTAATTTTTCTTTTCTTTTTCTTTTGTTTTTTCCAAAATTATTTTTGTTGATTTTACTTTTTAAATATTGACCTGGTTAAAATTTTTGCTTTGTAATTTTTTTCTTGAAAATACTGTGAATTACTTCAATGTTTTTCCACGTAGTTTTTCTATTTTATTTTTTTATTTTTCAAAATTATATTTTTTTTGATTTTTTTAATATGGATCTGATTGAGAATTTAGTTTTGTAATTTTTTATCTTTAAAACATTGTTTATTGCTACAATGTTTCTCCGCATGGTTTTTTTATGATTTTCTCCAAAATTATCTTTTTTTATTTTATTTTTTAATATTGAGCTGGTTAAAAATTATAGTTACAATATGTGAGGAAAGCACTTTAACTTTCATCGAAAATTACTGTTGGTTGCTACAGTGTTTTTTCCCACATGATTTTTTTCTGTTTTCGTTATATTTTTCCCTAAAATTATATTTTTCCCTAAAATTATCTTTGTCAATTTTATTTTTTAAATATTAAGCTGGTTAAGAATTGTAATTACAAGTAAATACAAGTTTTTCCTTAAAAAAACACTATGGATTGATACAGTTTTTCCTCACATGGTTTTTTTCCAGTTTCTTTTGTGTTTTTTTTTGTAATATTTTTTTTCAAAATCATTTTCGTCGATTTTATTTTTTTAAATATTGAATTGGTTAAAATTTAACTTTGTAATAAGAGTGTGTTTGGCAGTGTGGTTGCGGTTGCTTTTCAAATAGCTTTTCGTGCCAAAATACATGCCAATGATTTTTTTTAAAAAAAATCATTTTTGACATCAGCACATCAAAATGATTTGAAAACACTAAAAACATATTAATTTGAAGTTAATAAAAATATATAAAAAATTTAAATTTTGTCAAAAGTGCTTTTGAAACGCAGAAACAAGGAGGCCCTAAATCTTAATCACGTGGGGAAAGTATTTTAGCTTTGCTCATAAAACATTGTGAATTGCTACAGTGTCTCCCCGCATATTTTTTTTTGTTATAATTTTTTTCAAATTATCTTTTTTAATTTTATTTTTTTAATATTGAGTTGTTTGTGAATTACAATTACAAGTCATTACAAATAAGGCTAAATCATGTGAGGAAGCACTGTAGCTTTCATCACAAAACACTGTGAATTGCTACAGTGTTTCCAACATGATTTTTTTCCCTCTTTTTGGTGTTTGTTTTGTTATTTTTTTTTCTAAAATTATCTCTGTTGATTTTTTTTTAATATTGAGCAATTGAGAATTTAGCTTTGTTATTTTTTCTTTAAAACACTGTGAATTGTTGCAGTGTTTTTCCATGTGATTTTTTTATGATTTTTTCCAAAATTATCTTTGTCGATTTTTTTTTTAATATTGAGTTGGTTAAAATTATAATTACAATAAAGCTAAATCATATGAGAAAAGCGTTGTAGTTTTTCTCACAAAACACTGTGGATTGCTACAATATTTCTCTAAATAGTTTTTTAGTTTATTTTATTGGGAAAAACGTTATAGTTTTCCTCACAAAACATTGTCAATTGCTGCAACATTTTTTTCATGGGTTTTTTTCCTTCCAAAATTATCTTTGTTGATTTTTTTTAATATTAAGTTGGTAGAGAATTTAGCTTTGTTTTTTTTTTATTAACTGAAAAGCTAAATCATGTGGCGAAAGCACTGTATCTTTCCTCACAAAACACTGTAGATTGCTACAAATCATTTTGTTCAGTCTCTAAGTTTTTGATCATCAACACAACTATTTTTTCCTTCATGAAATATTTGCTCCATCATACCTTTAATTTCTATTACTTATCTAGCGCTGGTTCACAATTATAATACTATCAAGTGCACTTGTTTTATAAGCCCGCGGCAGCGCGCGGGCAAGTCATCTCGTTCATTCATAAAACGCGTGCAGCAGCAAGGTCTTAGGAAAAGTAGAAAACCATCATGCTTATTCATGTTCAGTAAAATTAAATATGTTTTTATCAGTAGCACATACTTAACCAGATCTAAGATCAATATAACTGAACCATAAAGAGTTTAGCTCAACTGGTCAAGTCTTGGGTTTGTTCTCTAGAGGTCACCAGTTCGAGTCTCCCGAACCTCAAGGCCACTAGAGGCTTACATGGTCGTTAACTTCAAGGCCCTTGGGATTAGTTGAGGTACGCGCAAGCTGACCCAGACACCCACGTTAATAAAAAAAAATAATATAACTGTACTTTAGAGTTTTGAAAATGGGAATGCATGACCTGGAAAACCAAATGTAATCTCATGATGCTCAGTATCTGTTTCTAATAAAAGAAACCTGCATAAAAATGCTTGACAACCAGCCATATCTCAAAAACTTGTCAATTTAAATAAGAAAGGTGTGAAAACAAACAACTACATATACATAGCAAGCCTGTGACAACCATACCTTATAGCAATAACTAACATATACACGGTTTTGAATAATGAATGTGTCCATCAAGAATAACATACATTTCGTTCATGTCAAAATGCTTAGAGAATGATATAAATTATATCTTGAGACTTTATCTAACAGTTTAAGCTTTTAGGTTAAATTGGTTCTTTAGCATGGTATCAGAGCCTTAATGACCAAGCAGTCACGAGTTCGAATTTCACCGTCCCCATTTATTTGATAAAAAATAAGCACAAGGTAATGTAGATCTGTGTAAGTTTCAAGCCCAAAGGACTTTCACTTGAAGAGGTGTGTTAGAAAATAATATAAATCATATCTTGGGACCTCACCTAACAATTTAAGCTATTAAGTTGAGATGGTTCTTCGACATGGTATCAGAACTTTGATGACCAAGCGATCACAAGCTCAAATCTTACTATCCCCATCTATTTGATAAAAATTAAGAACAAGGTAATATGAGTCTGTACAAGTTTCAAGCTTAAATGGCTTTCACTTGAAAGAATATATTAGAAAATAATATAAATCATATCTTAGATCATTACGTAGTCATAAGATTAAGTTTCTGTACACATGTTCATAGACTAAACTCCATCAAGCAACTAAATATATCGCAGGCAGGAGGGCCAGGGCTTGTGAAAGTCACCTCAATCAGACATAATGAAGTGAAATAAAAACAGACTTCCTCCACCTCCAAATGAAGGAGAAAATTGAAGTGATCCAAAGAACGTATTTTTGTGATGTTAAGATGCAGTTTGCAAACACATCAGGCAAACACAATTCCTACCAAAAGTAAGATAGAAAGGATTGGAAAGTATATTTCACTAATGACTAATTTAAATACTCCCAGGAACAAAATATTGAAGATCACCGCTACTAAATTGACAAGGAATCCAATTCAGTTATAGAGTAACAGCAGGTTCATGCATGAGCCAATGTCATGCTTGAAGTTGAAGACAAAACTAATTCCTTGTTTTAGTTGGAAAAAAATGAAGACAAAACTAATTCCTTGTTTTGACTAATTTAAATACTCCCAAGAACAAAATATTAATAATCTATTTGTGCTCAATAGGCTCCATCTATCACCTCCATAAACTCCATCCCATCACCTCTGCTGCTTTTTTATTTTTCAATTATCGGTGTCTCCCAATTTTTCTTTTAACCCAATAAATTTCATATATATATATTTTTTTTTATAATGACTAAGCAACACAACTATGATAATAAGAGAGCACAATCAATAAATCTGGGACGATGAGTCAAACATATCACTTTTACTATCAACTTTGTAGGCATAAAATCTTTATTAGTGTGTTTTAACTTTTTTTTAAATTACTATCAAGAAGCATGTGTCCAACTATATCACTTTTATTTATTTTTTATAAAAATTTCAAGTATTTTTACTATCGTTAAATTAAATAAAAAAAATTATTTTAATTAATAAATTTAATAAATAGAACCGTGTAAATGTCTTGTTTAACAAAATTAAATATCTTGATCTACATTTGTATCTTGATTTTTCAAGTTTTATTTTTAGTTATTGTTTATGATTTTTTTCACTTATTAACACACATAGTTCTCGATTTATTTGATTACATGTATGCATAAATTTTTTTTATTCACTCAAAATTTTTAAAATACAAAAACGTATCCAAAAAGCTTGTGTATAAAGTTTTTTTATTGAGAAAAAAATATCTAACTCACGACGAAACATGAATCAAGTATCTAGTAATAACTAATCAATAACCTATGTATGTTAATAGCATAATAACTTGTCTGTGCCAATAACATCTCCACATGTTGACAAGCTAGTTTTGGTGATTCTGATATCCAGGTAACAATTTACAAGTCTAAATGCATAATAGCTTGAATTACAATTATAAAAATATCATAGATTTTTTCTCTAATTCCTTTATAGTGTTAGGGTTTATATCAGAATCACCGGTGTAAAGGAACACGATAAGTTATTTTCTTTCCGTTGAGCTTTTGATATAATTTATGTATGATCATCTACCTTTATCTAGATATATAATCGCACTGTTTTAACACATTCTAAAGTTTTTATGGCTTATATATTTTATTCAGTTGTGTTAAAACCTTAATAGAGAGAGAGAGTTAATACTAAGAAAAACTTAGCTAAATTTCTGAACAAAAACTTCCTTGATTTTGTTAGTGTTAGAACCCTAACGTTATTGATCTTCTAATTCCCTAACTTTTTTTAGCTGAAATCCAAGTACAAATTCTAATGGCCTGTTTGGGAGTGTGGTTGCGGTTGTTTTTTAAAATGCTTTTCGTGCTGAAATGCATCAAAATGATTTTTTTTATTTTTTAAAAAATTATTTTTGAGATCAGCGCATCAAAACGATCCAAAACATGCAAAAAAAATTAATTTTTTTGGAAACACGGGCACAACCGCGTTTACAAACGCTCACTTAGCAAGTTGGGCTGCTTCTGGGTAAACCATTTTTTTTTCTTTTTGGTGGGTTATTTTATTGTTGCGCAGTTTAGGGAAAATGTTTTTTATCTCAATCAAAGTTAAGTTGTGATAGAGTGATGTCTTTTTTAATTTCATCTCATTTGGGTTCAAATTATATTATTTTCAAATGAAATAATCTACTTCTAGTTTTTCTACCACTTTTACTACAAGAAAATGTACGATTTTTTTTCACAATGTCAAGCTTAAAGTAACCGATGAAAAATATTTGATAAGAGGACATGTGACAGTCCTGTCCAAGAGATGTCTTAGGGACATGTCATTGCAAACATTCTCGGAACAAGAGTAAATTGCTTCTATTTCTTTTCTATTGGCAAGTTGTTTATGTTGCTGCAATTTTGCTTCTATTAATTGATGAATTTGTTTTTATTATCCACTGGTATAAATCCAAATTTTACATATAATCCAGATAAAACAATGTATTTTTTTTATTTTTTTGAAATTTCTTTTGAATTTGATAGTATTAGATGAAATTTGTTTTCAAATGGTTACATATAATATCATCAAATTTGTTTAGGTATAAATAGACAGATAATAAATTAAGTGTAAAAACATGTCTTAGGGTCAATTATATAAATTCAAATAATTTTATTAGCCAGAAGAGAGACAATAACATATGAAATTTGATAGTAAAACTTTTTTTTTTTTTCCTTCTTGTTGTTTTAGTTATATAAAACAACTGAGCATAAGAAATCTGACCATGAAAATTGATTTCAGTTTGGTGGTTATGCTATTACATGAATTTAGAATAAAACTAAATTTGAATTGGCAATGAAGAAAAGCCCTGACTCTAACCTTTGATTCATAGTTTTTAGACTCGGCTCAGTCCAAGGCCTGGGTTTTGGGTTTTGACCAGGTCATCGGATCGTCCGGGTTAATTTTTTTAAAAAAATCAAAACAACGTCATTTTGATAAAAAAAATCAACAATTATCTTATTGTTGCAAGAACGAATTCTTAGCAAGTTGGGCTGCTTCTGGGTAAACCATTTTTTTTTCTTTTTGGTAGGTTATCTTATTGTTGCATAGTTTAGGCAAAAAAAAAATTATCTCAATCTAAATTAAGTCGCGACAGAGTGATGTCTTTTCTAATTTTAGTTTATTTGGGTTCAAATTATATTATTTTCAAATGGAAGAAGCTATTTTTAATTTTTCTACCGTTTTTACTACAAGAAAATGTACGATTTGTTTTCAGGATGTCGAGCATAATGTAACCGATGGAAAATGTTTGATAAGAGGACATATGGGAGTCCTACCCGAGAGATGTCTTAGGGACATGTCATTGCAGACACTCTCGGAACAAGAGTAGGTTGCTTCTATTTCTCTTCTATTGGCAAGTTGTTTATGTTGCTGTAATTTTGCTTCTATTGATTGATGAATTTGTTTTTATTGCCTATTGGTGTAAATCCAAATTTTACATATAATCCAGATAAAACAATATATTTTTTATTAATTTTTGAAATCTCATTTGAATTTGATAGTATTAGATGAAATTTGTTTTCAAATGGTTAGATATAATATCATCAAATTTGTTTATGTATAAATAGACGGATAGTAAATTAGGTATAAAAATATGTCTTATGGTCAATTATATAAATTCGAGTAATTTTATTAGGCAGTAACAGTTGAGAAGAGAAGAGAGACAATAACAGATGAAATTTGACAGTAAAGCTCATAGTTTTGAGACCCGGCCAGGTTCAAGGCCCGGGTTCCGAGTTTTGACCGGGTCACTGGGTTTAGACAGGGTCGACTAGGTCAATTTTTTTTTTAAAAAAAATCAAAACGACATCGTTTTAGTAAAAAAACAAAAACAAAAGTCAACGGGTTGCAATCAGGTTTTTAACCAGGGCTTGTTGGGTCAGCCGGGTCGTTAGGTCAGCCGGGTTACACCGGGTTTTTCCTTCCCTGTTTTTTCTTCAACCCGCCCCAGGTCAGCCGGGTCCCGGGTGGACCCACCGGGTCGGGCCGAGTTTTAAAATTATAGTAAAGCTTGTTTTTTTTCTTGTTTTAGTTATATAAAACAACCGAGCATAAGAAATCTGACCATGAAAGTTGATTTCAGATTGGTGGTTACGTTATTACATAAATTCAGAATAAAACTATTATTATGTACGAGGGTGTGAAGTGAATTAAGGCTTCCCATAGTATTATGTACGAAGGTGTTTTAGTCATTTTGTTCTTCTTGAATATCTTGTTGGACTCAAGACATGGAATATAACTAGTATATTGGCTTGCGCTCTGTCGTGGGTCAGGCCAATTATTTTTTAAATGTAAAAAAAATCAAGAGCATGAATAATCTTTTAACTATGTTATTAAACCTGACTAGATGGGTTAATTTTGAAATCTCTCGATTCAGCTCTTTACCGAACTCAAGTTTTCAATTAAACCGTGTGGGAGTTGCCTCGACTTAAATCGATCAATTTATAAGTCCAAATGCAATCTTGATGATCGATAAAAACATGAATTAACTTTTAAAAAAACTTCAAGATGACAATTTTTTAAAAAAAATATTAAGACAATGACAGATTAAATCGATCTCGGTTCCCCTGCAACCGGGGTCATAGACTCTATTGAATTGAATAACTTTTTTTATAAATTTTTTATTTAATTATATAATAAAAATAGATGTTCATCAAATTGAGTACCAACCTAAAAATAGACACCTATCCCTATAGAATGCAAACAAAAATCCATGATGCAGATTATTTCTTAACCAATCCAATATTAAAGAATAAAATCAGGAAAAAAAAAGTTAAAAACAATTAAAAGACAAAAAACAAAAAAAACCATATCTTATCGGTGAGAAACTTATCAAACCTGTGAATCGAGTAAGCCGAGCTAGTACATCAAACCTACGAACTAAGTCATGGACTCTATTGGAATTATAATTTATTTATTTTTTGTCAAAACTATTTGTTATTTACTATATGATAACAAAAATAGATGATTGTCAAATCAAACATCAATCCAATACCGAGATATTTTTTTTAGATTATGATAATCTCATAAAATGCGAAACGAAACTAATTATGAAACTTAATTCCTAATTAACTTAGTATTTAAGGATGAAATAAAAAAAATCTAATTAAAAAATAGTTAACTTGTCACACCCAAAAACCAAGTCAACTAGCCAAATATGTGAATAGGTCCACAGACTTTATAAAGTTTAATAACATAACTTTTCTCTAAGACTATTTAAAAAAAAAAACTATATGAGAAAAAAATAGACAATAAAAAAGTCAAGTTCAGTTAAAAAAAGACACCACATCAAACTCGTGAACCATGACAACCCGAGTTACCCTAATAAACATGCAAACGTTGCTAACCTTAGAGAAAGGTAAAATAAAAAGAAATAAATTATAAAACCAAATTTTCAACCATACCAATATCAAAAGATGAAATCGACAAAAACAAATTAAAAAAAATCATAATAAAAATTCAAAAAGAAAAACATAAAGAAAAAAGAAAGAAAGTAAAACTATGTGGATTACTATTATCATTCATGGTGCAATGTGTATAGGTGAACAATAATTTCCTCACACCTTTTAATCTCTATTACTTTATAAAGTTTAATAATATGACTTTTCTCTAGAACTATTCTTTTAATTGCATGGGAAAAAATAGACTATAAAAAAAAGTTAAGTTCAATTAAAAAAACCCACAAAAATTGTAAACCTGGGTTATCTTGGCAAATCTATAAACCACGCTAACCTTATATAAAGGCAAAATAAAAAGAAGCAAATTATAAAATTAAATTCTCAACAATCTTAATTTTAAAAGATGAAATCAACAAAAACATATTTGAAAAAAAAATCATAACAGAAATTAAAAAAAGAAGAAGCAAAACACTATAAATTACTATTATAATCCACAATGAAATGAGTGTTGGGCGAACAATGGTTTCCCTACATCCTTTAGTTTTTGGTACTTTATAAAGTTTAATAACATGATTTTTCTCTAAAAATATTTTTTAATTATATATAAAAAAACAGGTTATAAAAAAGTTAAATTTAATTAAAAAATAAAAAAAAGAAACCACGCCAAACGCATAACATGGGGCAAGTGGGGCAACCTAAGTTACATTAACAAACTTGTAAATCATGCTAAGCTCATAAAAAGATAAAATAAAAATAAAGTTTTTTAATAAAAATAATTTTAAAAAAATCATAAAAAAATACATGTGTTCAAAAAAAAAAACACCAATAAAAAAAGATACACCAAAGTTACAGACTTTCCCATATATTTTAA
>Ga0325403_1007452_pt1 | contig 10459 bp, 5 predicted proteins | sample PopdelMetagenome_19_FD_205665 | JGI IMG/M metagenome (GOLD analysis project Ga0325403, IMG submission 205665) | Populus deltoides microbial communities from Bellville, Georgia, United States - Xylem-PdKOR-R4 | ecosystem: Host-associated > Plants > Phyllosphere > Stem > Wood/Secondary xylem...
TACGATAAAATTTAGTATCTAATGGCATCGAGCTCATATAGTTTTGACTATTTTAACTCTCGCGATACGCTGCTATTCAATGAAAGAAAATTTTGAATGTAATAAAAAAATATAAGTTACAAAGGATTATTTGATGTGTTATTAAACTCTGCCTAATAAACTATTCTTCAAACATTTTAATTTGACTTTTTTAGTAACCCGTGTTTAAAATTAAATTATGTAAAAATTATTTTAATATGACCCATTTGATTAGATTTGTCCGACGACAACTCGGTCAACCGATAAAAAAAATTGAGCATAAAATTCCCTGAAATTAAATCATTTGTTCAATCAACCTCTTGACTCGACTCCTAATTACCTAGTCCAGGCTTAAAATTAGATCATTTAAGAATTGTAATAAAGTGATCCATTTGACTTTATCGGTCCAAAGACAACTCGGTCAATTGTTAAAAAAGATATGAGAATGAAATGAAGAGGAAAAAAAATTGAAAAAAAAAATAGAAAGAAAAGAAAAGAGGAGCTTATTGTTTAATTGAATAGTGAAGCTCCATGATGTTTTCTAATTCTTTTAGTTGTATTAGTTAATTTTGTAGTTTACAGGATAAGTGAGTTTTCTCACCATTTTATTCTATTATTTGAATTGAAAAAAATATTAAAATATTTTAAAACACAAAAAGAAAACAATAGATTAAGTCTAGATATTATGGTAATTATTTGTTTTAATTCCACTCATAAATTTAATAATTAATTTAAAATAAAACAAAAGGGCTTAAGTTTTGATTTTGGCTTTTTTTTGTGTGAAGTTAGCCAATTCTGATAACTTGGTGAGTTAGAAACACAAAGAATAGGGCACATTATCTCTTAGAATATCATTAGCCATTTCACAACACGTGCTTTGTTGTGACTTATAATTTTTTTTAAAAAAATATTAGGTATGCAAGTTGCTTCAATGTGTTTTATTACATAAAAAAATTAAAAATATAAATTAAAAACACTATGCAAGCAAAATCAAAATATTCCATCACATAAAATGAGACGTGCAATTGTGTTTATTGAACTTATTTATTTAAATAAATAAATAAAATATAAATCTACATCTTTAAAACCCATGACTTAAAAGATAAACATAAATAAAACTGATTGAATAAACTTACGCCATAAAAAAAGTTACGCAAGGCTGAACACATCAGCAATATAATTTAAAAATGGATATTTTTTATTTAAAAAAAAACTTCATTTGTATAAAAGTTATAGATGAATTAGAATAACACCTTGAAAAATAAAATAGAAACAAAACAACTAAGAAAAACTTATATTAAAAAAATACATGCAAAAATTATGACCTAGATCATGAGATCAGAATAAATCTATAGAAAAAACTTGAAGAAAATCACAAAACCAATAATAAGCAAAAAAGTAATGCATAACAATAATATCGTACGAAACTGAATTCTCAAGAAATTAAATGTCAAAAGATTAAACCAGAAAAAAAAAATTAATTGCACAAAAGGATCGGAAAAAATATGGGTGAGAAAAAAATTAATTAGAGTGATAAAATTTTCAATTTGAGGGTTTAATTGAATTGAAAAATTGCTTTAATAAAAGGAAAAAATCAAAAGAATGAGGAAATTGAAAAATAAAACAACAGAAATTTTGATTGAATAATGAAATTGCAAGAAAAAAATTCAACAAAAGTGCTAAGTACAACATTAGAAATTTTAAAAAATGAGGACCAAAATGAAAAATCAAACATATAAGAAATTGCAATTGAAAGACTAAATTGGAAAGAGTAAAAACTTCTATAAATGAAAAAGGAACCAAACAAAAAATAATAGAATGAGAACTGAAATTGAAAAGTAAAAAACAAATAGGACAATGATATACATAACCTGTCAGGAGAGAGAAAATAAGGAAAAAAAATCAAACAACCCCCGGTTACAATCTGACTACCGTAAGCACTAGTTATGCGCCACTCCAAATGAAAGAGGACACAGTGGCACATTTAGGAAGACAATGAAAGACCAATTACATCTACTGGGTGGCGTCACACACGGCGCCTGAAAGACGCAGACGACACCCACGCACTGGGGAGTGCCGAGTACGCAGCAGCAGCTTTAAGCATTAAAAAACCTTAAAAAATATGAAAATACCAAAATGTCCCCCGCGACCTCAGTAATTACGTATAATGCTCATATGAAAATACAAAAATACCCTCAAATGCTAAGTTTATGTTTTGCTTTTTTCAAATTTAAAGATATAATTACACTGTATATTAAAATTTAAAAACCTCAAAACACCATTATCCGGTAACACAATAATTTTTTAACTCTAATAGAAAATATATGCTTTTATTATGAAGAAGCTTATTTTTTGGATCAAAAGATACCAGGGTAATTTTATCATAGCTCAATTTACAGTAAAATATGTCATTGGCTACAGTAAAACATTTATGATATTGAAATAAAACACTCATGACATTTAAGTTTTTAGGTAATGATGTTGAAATTGGAAAAACCTTCATTAATTATATAAATAAATGATTGCCAAGACTTAAAGCAAGGCCATAATTTCCAACCCGATCAGCATAACAATTGTCTTCTCTTTAGGTGTGAAGAATCAGCACTCCCAAATCCCAATTTCTTTGAGATGAAGATCTCCAGCGACAACTAACAAGCAGTCACTAGAAACACCTAAAATTAAAATAAATATACTTAGGAAAGATTGAAAGAAGTAATTATAATCCCATTTTAAAGTGTAAAATCCCAAATATTTACCTTTCAAACCACCCAGAAGGATATAAAGTGCATGAAAATTCCTCAAAATCCTCAAAATCATAAAATGTTTTTTTAGCTTTTTGTAGTTAGGAAGCAATTTATTAAATTACTCCCAATTAAAAAAAAAATTCCTTAATTGCTCAAGTGCTCACTGAGCCCTCAATATTCCTCACTTGGTCTCTTATTACTCTCCCCAAATTTCGTCTTTTGTCACAGCAATCATCAAAGGGGCCATCATCACGTCAGTCCACGTTATTGCACTCTTTTGCAATTATTATTTTTTGTTAATTCAATCTTTTTATATAATTGACAAAAAGCTTTATTTTGATCGTTTCTTAGCTTCGTATCTTTGTTTGTTCAACATTTTATTTTAATTACCATTGACGAAGTAGTTTGAAAGAATGAGAACACATGGGCATTTCTCCATAATTTGTTACATCCTCATTTCAATAATTAAATTAAAAAAGGTTAGATTCCAACTAATTTAATTAATTAATAGCTTTTTTATTAAGAATCTATCATGTAGATCATTTTCTCTTGACATAAATGAATATACAAAAAATATTTTAACACTCCATAGAAAATACTAGTTATGTGACCCGCGCTCCGTCATGAGTTCGATATTTTAATTTTCTATAAAAATAATTGTGTATACAAGTTTTTTTAATGCATTTCTATAGTTTAAAAAATTTAAGTTTAAATCAAAAACATTATGCATACATATAACCAAATAAATCGAGAACTATGAGTGCAAATAAATAAATAAATAATCATTAACGATAACTAAAAATAAAACTTGAAAAATCGAGAGAGAGATATAGATCAAGATAATTAATCTAGAAAAACAAGATATTTAGCCGGTTGTATTCGCTAAATTTATTTATTAAAGTAACTTTTTTATTTAAGCAAATGATAAAAGAAATAAACACACAAATTAAATTGATCAAATAAAATAAAAAGGAAAAAACACACTGCACATATTAGAAATATTATTTGAAATAGGTTTTTTATTTTAAAAATAAACTTTGTCCATACAAAAGATTAAAAACAATTATAGATGTATTATAGAAATTCTTCAAATTTAAATGAATAACTAAAAAAAAATTATCATTTAAAATGGTCTATCCAAACAAAATAAAAGAGAGAAGGGGTACTAATTTAAATATAAATTTAAAAAATTTAGAGAAAAAACCATAAAAATCATTAATTTAAAAAAATAGAAAAAAAAAGTCAGGTACTGTTGGGCCTAGAAATCATGGCCCATTTATCAGGGCCCGTGTGATTGGGCTTTTATTTTTATTTTCTTAACCCTAAAGCGAACGACCCCTAAATTTTTTTGAAATAAGAAATTAGATGACGCATCATTTCAAATATTAGAAATATTATTTGAAATAATGTTTTTATTTTTAAAAATAAAATTCATCCATGCAAAAGATAATATATATATATATATATATATATGAATTATAAAAACTCTTCAAATTTAAATGCATAATTAAAAAAATCATCATTTAAAATAGTCTATCCAAAACAAAATAAAAAAAAGGGGTAGTAATTTAATATAAATTTTAAAAAAATAGAGAAAAACCATAAAAAAAATGATTAATTTAAAAACAATAGAAAAACATATAGAAAAAAAAAAGGTCATGCACTATTGGACCTAGCAACCTGGCCCATTTATCAGGGCCAGCATGATTGGGCCTTTATTTTCATTTTTTTCAACTAGAGCGAACGACCCCTGAATTGTTTTGAAATAAGAAATGAGTTAATGCATTGTTTGATTTACCCAGATTTCAACCACTTTGATAACAAAAAATTAGACCTTAAGTTTTTATACCTAAAAACCTGTTTTTCAAACGATGTTTTACAAAAAAAAATACCTATAATACACCATAAGAATCATGATAAACTTATCAATAGCCTCAAAAACCACCCTCAAAACCAAAATCAACCTTGTCCACAAATCAACCCGAGCTCAGATCTATTTTTTCATACACTTCAAAGGTAAAAAAAATAAAAAATCTAATATGAACTCTCCTTATCAAATTGAACTACTTGACCCAAATATCATCTATTTTTGTAGCCTAAATCAGTGTCTATGACACTTTTTTCTCTTTACCGTTGGAATCAAACGACCTCCCTCCCTCTCTCTCTCTTCTCTCAACTAGGGACTAAAAATAACAAAAAAAACTTTTGTACCAAAATAGAAAATGTAAAAATATTGAGATACTGAAATTGTATAATTTGCGTGATTTTTAAAGTTCAATGACCAAAATAGATCTTTTGCAAAACTTATAACATGTCACCCATGTTTGGCACCTTTTTCATTTTGCTCCCCTCTAATTTCAATCTAACCTTTTCATAAGAAATCAAAATCAATTGGTCTTTAATTAGGACTAAATCGCTAAAAAAAAAGGTTTGAGGACCAAATTGAAAAAATATAAAATTTTGAACAGCCCATCCACAATAATGTGTGAGATGATGAACAATGAAACCTTGCAAAGTGAAAAAGCCACGCCTTTTAAGAGTAATATTTAACTAGCTATTTGACTCGCTCTTTATTGCTTGTAAAATATATTTTTTTCAAAAAAAATAACTATAAAAGCGTTTTCTAATCATAAAACAAATTACATGTGAAGGGAAAGTGAAAAAAAAAAGAAACTATAAAAAGTGAAGAAAAAAAGAAGCAAAATCTTCTATAAAAACATATCGAGCGATGAAAGTGGAAAAAAAATATGCAATAAAGAAAGGATTCTAAACAAAATAAATATATATAAAAAGTATAGGGACCGAATTTGATATAGAAACAAATTGAAATCAAATGTTTGGGATGAAATTGAAAAGAAAAGAAAAACCTCAAATAGTAAAAGGATAAAAAAAATCAAATGAGTGTGACCAAATTTGATATAAAAGTCAAATTAAATGAATAGTTAGGGAAGAAATTGAAGAAAAAACAATCAATTACTTAAAATGATCTAAAATTAAAAAAAATAATTAAAAGAAGAAATGTCAACAACAAAAAGAAACCAAATATTTATTTGGCTGAAGTTGAAATGTCAAAAGCAAATAAAAAAAATAGGACCTACCTATTAGAAAAAAAAAATTGAAAAAATAAAAAAAATAAAGGCTGAACTTAAAATGTCAATAGTAAATAGGACCGACCTATAATTTTCAAAGGAGGAGAGATAAAAGAAGAAGAAAAAAAAGGAAGATCATCCAATGACAAACCAGCCAACCTCCACTGACATGCATTGTATTGGAAAGAAGAGAACATGACGACGCTTTCATTAATATGATGGAATGGCAATTATTACCACTGGAAAGTGATGCACACGTGTCCGAAAAGGCATGAACGCCTCTCATATAGTGGCATGTGTACTAGCCGCGCCAGCAACTTTTAAAATTTAAATATTAATTAAACAATATAAGAAGAGAAATTTCCCTCCATGTTTTTGAATTAACAAAAAAATATATATTGGAAAATATTGAAAATCCACTAAAGTAATGGCTTATTTTTTCTTGATTCCAAGGGCAAAAATGTCTTTTATTGTATTAAAAAAAAGATTTAAATATCCTTGGTCATTAGCATTAATTATTTTCTGCTTGGATAGTAATAAAGTCATTATACTATTTCTAAAAATAGGAAAAAGTCATATACCCCTAGTTGAATATGTAAAAAAATTGAACTTCCCTGGACTTATTAGGCTCTCTTTTTTCTTGAATGGAAAAAAAGTAATTACACTTGTTATAACTCCTCGCAAAGGAGCGGTGCTGTGACGACACTTTCTAGACTGTGTCCTTGTTGGTCTTTAGTTGGATAAGGGAGTCGCCACCTAGCATTATGGTTATAAAGAACCATAACTATTTTTTTTTATTCTAGGCAAGGGACTAGTTGCATGAAGAGAACATATTAAAACCCTTATTACACTCTACAAGAGATAAGCTATATTGTTTTTTTTTCTTTTTATTTGTTATGGTTTGATGATATTTTTATTTCTATCAATTTATTTTGGCGGATTTGCTACAATAAACAAGTCATGGTTTCCTAGATCAAAGACTTGGTCTGAAATGGTGAAATCAGAGCTTTTGGAAATTATGTCATTTCAAATAATATTTCAGATAAAATTCGTTGTACTTTTTATTCTTATATTATGAGTGAATGAATTGTATTATTCCCAATACTAATTTGAATATTGATCTCATATAGGTTTTTTTATATCATTTTATGAAAATGAGTTATAAGTCATTATCCCTAATAATATTTTGAATATTAACCCCCTTTAGGATTTTTTTTATTCTTATATTAAAATTGAATTATATATTATCTTGCCAAAAGTAAATTTTTAATATTTTAGAAATATAGGCTGAAATCATTTGAAATTTTACAAACTTGTTGTAAAATCCATATAACATCTTTTTTAAAATTTAGCAAAGTATTTTAGATTTTTAAAAAAATATGCTCAAATAATTTTAATGATCTTTTCCCATAAGCAAGGAAAAAAAAGTATTTATTATTATTATTATTATTTATTTTTTAATTTTTTTTATTATCTTTTAGCTTCTTTTGTTTTTTGCAAAAAAACACATTTTTCTTTGTAAAACAATTGTCAAAATAGGTCTAAGGAGGTATTTGTCAAACACATTTTCAAACCAATAAACTCTTTAGCAAAAAGATTGCAAGCTAAACAAGGTTTTAATCCTTTGACCTGATTTTAACCTGACCGAGTTGACCCCACTAGGTTGACCTGAAATCTTTGGTTTGATCATAAATCGAATCAAAGACCCTGGTTTCACTTGAAAACAACCCAAAAACAAAACCAAAGTAAAAAAAATATATATATAGATTAAATACCAAAAGGAGATACAAAAACATAAAAAACAAAACTAGAGAAACAGATCAAACACAAAAAAAAAGACACGAAGAACATTCAAACCTAAATTCCAGCATTATGAATTCTAATCTAGACCATATTTCATGAAATTAAAAGTGCAGAAAGGATGAAAATCAATCACTGAATAATAATCAAGCATCAAACATTAACGATTATTAATTAATAATTAATAATCATGATTTAGTCAAAATAAGTTTCAGTTTAAAACCAAAAATTTAGGATTAAAACCCTTTTATAAAACTTGCTATTGATGCAAATGAACCCTACATTATTAATTAATCAAGTCTAACGAAGTGGTTAATGCAAAGGAATAGATCAAAATTGGTCCAAACTATAGAGCTAAGACAATGTTCTTCTTAATAATACGAAGAATACTATATTAAAAAACCCAGCCACTACCCAGAAACTCAACCATTGTCAAGCCTCCAAAACTGGTATTTTTTACCTCTAAAACAAGCTTTCTTAATTCTAACAAGTCACATTAACATAACCAAACATGTTTGAATCAGAAAAATTAAAAAATAACATTAAAACATCAAAATTATACAAGAGGTTCCAAATTAAAAAAAAAAACTATCAACTTAAAATTGGTTTTCTAAACTTATTTTGGTCATGAATAAACCTATCAAACTCAAGATAAACATTATTGCTTCAACATGCATAGCTTAAGTTAAAAAAAAACTAAAACAACACTATTTTATTAGGTGGAAATAACTAAAACCTTTAAGTTTGGCTCTTTACTTTCCTTTAGAAAGTTTTTGCCTCTAACAACTTACTATCTTTTCAAAACTTACGAAACCTTTATGTTTGGCTCATGAACCTTTACACTTAGGTTTCTTATCAAGATTTTCCCGTCCTCTTTTCTTTTTATCCTCTTTTTTCCCCTCATTTGGTTTTGATTTTCAAAGGTATTTATAGGGTTTCAAGTTAGGTTTTTATAGATTTAATCAAAGATTGATCCTCATTCATCATCAATGATTGACATTATAATCAGAATGGGACAATTTTAGGTATGTTTTGTAGTTGTGAGCTCTGTACCTATTCTGGTTTTACAATGATGGTTTTGCAACAAATTTGATTTTTTAAGATTTTAGTGGTTTTCTCAAACCTGGAGATCAAAAGGCTTTTTTTTTTGTCTTTTGATCTTAAAAGAAACGTGGACAACATTTGATAAGAACCCATTAAAAAGGCTTGAAGTGTGAATACACGAAAAAGATTAGTGGTTTTGCAAAATGAGTATCGCAATCATCGATGACTGAGTTATCCACTTTCAAGGTTTCGTCAGAGCAATTATGATATCATCATCATTGAAGAACACCTGAGTGCACACCTTTTGTTTAGATCAAACCTTGCTCAATTTGAAGGTCTATAGCTTCACATCCATTTGTTTTAAAGGATGTAAATGTTTTATGAGAGTAGTTGATCTTTATAGAAGGGATGTTTCTTCGTCAAATGATGATGGTTACAGCTCTTAAGGTGGCCGGAGACGTCATATTCATTAATATGAAAGTACCTACTCGATCAATCAAAACTTCTAAAAAAGAAGATAAATAGTGGCCGAACAACGCGTTGTCTAGGTTAAACCTTAAAAATTAGGGTTTTTTAATTTGGGATTAGACAAAATTTAATTTAGTCCTTGTTCTTCCAATAATTGCACCCGTAATTACTTCCTAAACTTTTAATTTCATTCAATTCCACCTCTTCTAAACTTAATTAACAACCCCAAAGTTAACCGCTTGTTTCATTGTAGTTCCTGGTTATGAAATTATTCATTTGACTCTCAATTGATCAACAAACTTTTAATTTCTTTAATTTAGCCCATGATTTGATCAATTTCAAACCCCTGCATAGATGTGCCTTTTTTCGGTTTGGTAATTGGTTTTGGATTTCTTCAATCAAGTCCCTAATTGCCCATAAAACTTTATTATTTAAGTAACTAAGCCCCTGATTTGACCAAATTAATTTTTAAAATTATAATTTAACCTCCAGATTTTAATTTCTTCTAATTAAAACTTAAATTGACTTCAAAAATTAATTTTTTTCTTGCAATTAAGCCCTCAATAAATTAAATTAAACCTTGAAAAAATCTAATTTTGAAATTTTCCTTCTTAAATTGAATTTTTCTTACCAATAGAGTTTTCATCAGTTGAAAATATGTTGTCAAATTTTTAACTTTAGGTATTTTGATCCTCCTCAACCGGTCTTTGATAATTTTCTGAACATTTTTCATATTCTTGCTATTGATGTGTATTTTTTATTTTTACAACTTTTTTTTTTAATTTTTTGTTTTTTGTATATTTTATGTATATTTATCTAGGGTCTCAAATTAGATAACAACAACACTGTAGCAATGAATAATAAAATATATTTGGGTGTACAATATTTTTCTAAGTGTTTTAGAGTTTTCATTAATCATATGTGTTATCTTTCATACATATGAGAGGATTTCAATACATCTATTGCATGATAGAAGCTTCAAATAATTCAACTATTAAGGCTTGCCAAATATTGAAAAGTTTATTTTTCTAAATAGCTAATTATAGTGAAACTAGAACTAAAATTAACTTCAAATTGAATATATATATATATATATATATATATATATATATATATATTGCTTATCGTCTGTATTAATCCACTTGGATGCATTTTTGTAAAGTCTGTATAATCCTAAGATGTAACTATTCAATCACAAAATTTGATTTATTGAAATTTACAATTCATTTGGGTTGTAGTGAGGAGACGTGAATTTAACTGATTTATTACAATCTGCACAGAAATTAACTTCACTGT
>Ga0325403_1007455_pt1 | contig 10458 bp, 4 predicted proteins | sample PopdelMetagenome_19_FD_205665 | JGI IMG/M metagenome (GOLD analysis project Ga0325403, IMG submission 205665) | Populus deltoides microbial communities from Bellville, Georgia, United States - Xylem-PdKOR-R4 | ecosystem: Host-associated > Plants > Phyllosphere > Stem > Wood/Secondary xylem...
GGTTACATGGCCTTCCTTGTTGACTGGGAGAGACATTAGGATTGTATTGTAGTTGCCTAATAGAGAGAGGAAACCAAAGGGTTAAAGCCAGCCAGTTTGCCTGTGATTATCTTCCTTCTTCCTATATAGACATTTTCTCTCTTTTTTCCCCCTTAATAATTAATTTGTTTCTTTGGATATTTTTATCTTTTTCTTTATTTTTATTTTTTTTTTCATTTTTGCATGGGTCCATGGTCGAATGGATCAGCCAGTATGGTACTTGTTAAACTCGTCTTAATTTGTGGAATTTAAATAAAATAAAAAGAAATATTGACTCTTTAAAATTCAATCAACATGGTTAGGTTGACCTTACTAAAATTCGGTAGGGTCAACTCTAACCAAATAAAAAATATAATGCTATTTAATAAAAAAAATTAATTCATGTTCATTTGATAATCCTCAAATTAATATAATGACTTAATAACTTAGATTTTTCTTTATATTAATTTCATGATCGACATTAACAACTGTCACAAATTCATTGGACACATTAATTTTATGATTTTATTATTAATAGATTAGTGAATGTAAACACGCGAAAACTGGCATCAATCGTGGTTATCATCTTCATTGTTGTTATCGCAGTGATTCGCTTTTTTAGTCTTGGAAATATTGGAATGGTTAAACTTTGATGTGCTGATTAATTTTCACTAAAAAACCTAAAATATAGTGATGGTGATTTGAGGAATTTAAAATTGATTGTTCTAAAAAAAAAAATATCTATTTTGATTTATTAGCACTTTTTTTTAAAAAATATCGGTTAAATAATATATTATTTAAAAAAATAGTAAAATCATATAATTTGTAAATATCACGATTGGAAAACATGAGATTTATAACTTGTTGGTGTTTAAAATAGCAACTTCTAAAAAAAAAAAGTAAAACAGAAATAGAAAAAAAAATAAAAAGACACGCCGAAACTTCGACAACAAATATAACTCACTTAAATCATTGTCGTTGAATTTGCCTCATCAATATTTTTTTAATGATATTAATGATATTGTAATTAAAGCTTTGGTATGTATTAAAAGTTTTTTTTTCTCCTTTTTTTTTTAAGAAATTACGTATATATATTTTGCTATCTTTTTCATCCTATGTTATTCTTTCTACATTTTTAACTTATTGTGCTAATTTTTTTTTTTTAAAAAAAAAAACAAATAGGAATAGAACTTGAGGAAGGAGGAGACGTTATTTTTTCATTCTTAGAATGGAATCAATCCTGCCATTCTTACCTACTCTGTCGAGAAATATCTAAACACCTCGCCCTGTAAATTTCCACGCAAAAGGATGGCAGGTTCCTCCTCCATTATCCAAGAAATAAAACGTTAAATCTCCTGCATGGATAAGGAAAATCAATCTTTTTTTTTTCTTTCAAGATCATAGGAAGAGGTGTGCATGAGTTACAGATATCTTTAACTTATTTCAGGATCATTGGAGGAGGTCTTGATGTCATGAAGATCATCGACTGTGGCTTATGGATCAAAAAATAGGTTATTCCTATGAGTTTTTTTTTATCTAAAATGAAAATCTTAGAAAATACAGTGTTTTTTCTGGGAAAGAAATCATGTAAATTTCATGCCACGACTTAATAGTCTTGTTGACTAAAGCAAGTGGAGGATTTAATTATGAATTTGTTGATACATTGGGGATCTAAAATAATATTAGTACAAAATAGTACTATTACCAGGAAAAAAAAAACAAAAAACAAGTTGACTAAAACAAAAAACAAGTTGACCGAAATTGAGAGAGATGCAAATAAATTTGAAATTAAGAGAGATATGCAAAAGAACCCGCTTGAGATGGTTGTGGGTTTGGTTTTTTTTTTTTTTAACAAAGTTGTGTTTATTATGAAAAAATATTTTTTTATAGATTTTAAAGTGTTAATATCAAAGAAAAATTTGAAAAAAAATATTTTAATATATTTTTTAAAAATATCTTATATCACATTATAAAATATGAGAATTTAAGATTGCATAAAATAAATAAACAAACAAACAAATAAATAAAAACTTGGGTTCGAGGACAATTTGAAGAGATGTTCAGATCTGGTTAAACGTATTTTAATTAGTAAATGAAAATATCACTGGCTACTTGACCATGGGAAGGGGTTAGGGTCTCGAGTGGCTACTAGACGCTCAGGAAAGTGGCTTTTATTTTAGTAGCCATTGAGTTGGAGTTGACCTCGAATAACAGCAAAGTGTTGAATACGCCTCTCCTAATTATCATGTATGTGCCTATCATTGCTTGTTTTTTTCTTCTAGATTCTTAGAGCTGGCTTAACTTTCGATTTTTATATCATGAGCTGAGGGACCTAATTAGGGTTTTGTAATTCATCCAACTGTTAATTTGGTTCTTCCCTCTTCTTCTGATGATTAGTGTTTGAATTGTAGACATGTCATGGTTCATAATTTATATGATCAATTCAGAAAGATGAACTAATTATAAGTAGTCAGAATCCATACACGCCACCAAACTCTTGTGCCACACACAGTCCCATCTTTGACTATACAAAGTCAGGCTACACAGACCATGTAAAGCAAGACCAAACTCTAAACATAACAGATACACGTTCCATGGACGTGCTACTATGTGGTTCTTGTGTACATGAACATTAATGGATCTCCGGAGGTGGTGCTGGTGGGTTCTTGGGCTAATATGGCACGAAGTGGCTCGAGGAAGTGGTGGGTTCTTGGGCTAATATGGCACGAAGTGGCTCTAGGAAGTCATGGACTCTTGGTTAGAGACTTCTTTTATATTTTCTGGAGATGGGTTTGGTTCGAGGTAAGCCTGATCATTTATAAAAATGGATGTGATCCTCATTTTTTACCTCTTCAATTTCTATTTCCTTTATTTAATTTAAAATATTTAAGTTTTGAACCTGAGCTTATTACGAAATGGAATGAGTTGGTTAGCATTATTTTTTCATTTTTTAGCACAGAATGTGAGGTGACAATGTTGCTCCAACTCTCCTCTCAATCAAAGAAATAATCTATAACTAATATTAAATCCACTCTATTTATTAAAAAATAAAAGAATATCTAGGGCTGGGAAGAATAATAAATATCTCTTCTAAAGTTTAGATTGTGAATTAATTAGCCCTTCTGTCTATAAACACTGTCTAAAATAACGGAAAATACATTCTTGGTTTCCTTCTGTACCTTCCGCTGGTAGCCGCCTGTTTCCCCCAGCAGCGTTTTTCTTCAAAACTTTGGTGGAGGTTCAATTCGTTTTCTTTCCTTTCTACACGTACAAGCTCATAATTCAAACTGCATGGAGAATCCATATTATTGATGGATCTTTTTTGGTCAACAAGGATGCTGCCTGAGACTGTCATAGAATTCTACCTTTTCAGACTATTTTGGAGTGAACATAAACTCAAGTATTTTGTAGGGTTTTGTTCCATCAGTTTGATAAACCCTTCATGAATCTTAAAAAAATATCCTTGGAATTGAATCCGAGAGTCTAGCATGCTATCTTACAACTCAGTTCCTTGAAGGGGCAAGTAGATAAACACCAACAAACATACGACACAAAAAACAAATTCATATAAAAAAAAGGGTCCATCTGCATGTGATGGATGACCACGAAAACATCTCAAATTCATAGTTGTATCACTGCATTGCAGAACAGAGATAATTTACTGTTTAATTCAAACTACTAGTATTAAAATAGAATTCATTGCCCGCATAGACGTCTATGGAGAGTGCAGCTGCAGGGGAAGAGCAAGATGCGCTCAAGCATATGCTGACATAACCTGCAAAAGGATGAGTAATCAGATAAATCACCATAGTAATATCAACAAAAATCTTATTGTAAGATTAATCATAGTTGCAATTTGAGAATGGCATATTACTCAAAAGAACATGCCACGTTATGAACTTTTCAAACAATGTTATGAATACACTATCCCTTTGCAAGGGGAAGAGCGGCATGATTAACAATGTGCAGAGGACTTGCAAGCATGGCTAGAGCAGAAAGAGGAATACAAACTACCTTGCATTTGCAGTAACTAAAACATGCACCACCACTGCAATTTTCCTCACCATTTAAGAAGCATGAGAAGCAAAACAATAAAAATGAAAAATATGCAAGTTCCTGTATGGAGAAACCAATCAAATGCAAAAGAATAGTCACGCTAGGTGCTTGTAGCCTGGTTGCTAGCAACAGTTGATCAAGAATGCATGGTAATAAACTTGATGAACTCTTTCGAGAGCCACATGGAACAACTAAACAACCCAAGGTAAGAACTGAAACAGATTTTAGACTTGGTAAAAGTGGTGAACAGTGCAAAGAAACTGCCTTGGAGGCAAGTGAGTGAGTAAACCAGTTGATCAAATTGTTTAGTGGTTTCTGAGTCGAAGTAGATGGCTTGTGAAAACTTTCTACTTAATGCAAATATCGATGAGCTCACATGAATCCCAACCCTACTCATTCAGAGGATATTAAAACATATTGGTTTTTAAGTGCAAAAAGCACTGCATATAAGCAAAATTATGTTGTTCTGTGGTGACTACATCTCATCACTGTTATCACAGAAAAATCTTGCTGCAAGTAGCATGTTCACAACAAAATCTGACAGCTGAGATTAGATTGAAGATCTATTTACGGTGCCCAACTAAGTCATCAAAATGAGTGATAACAATTGCAAAACAGAATCAATTATCAACAGTATGGGAAAAAAGTAACCACATGTTAATCAAGAAAACTAGAACATGTTCTTTGAACAAGTAATGTAGAAGATGCATCATGCAACTGGCACCTGAATCTCAGACAATGAATATGATGAAGAAATGTCGAACAATCAGTCACCTGGCATCTAGTTTCAAGAAAACATAGCCAGGTTACATGAAAGAATATAAGAAAAAACATATAATAAATGGTTTCAGTGGCCATTGACATTTCTCAGGCTCTGACATTTACCCAGAGCAAAGCTATAAAGCTAGATCTCATTAACAATCACAAAGCAAATCTTAAACCCATCAAACAGATACAAACTCCATAATTCAGCAAGCAATAGTCCTCTCATAACACCCAAAATCATCTATTCAATAACCACTCAATGGTTAGAGATTCAAACTTACATTCATTACTTAATAACCACTGATCAAGTACGCGGTGCAATTATCTAAAGCAACAATAATAATACAACCAAAAGAACAATGACTGATAAACATTCAACAAGAAGCATTTTCACATCAAGAATCATTCAATACATCAAAAAGAACAATAAAACATGTCCAAAAATTAATCTTTCACTTACTACAAGGCAATTTCCCTGCTCGAAAAATCGCAAACTTTGACATCTCAGAGTACTTATAATCAATCCCATTCTCCTTCAAAAACCCTTCAAGTTCCCTCTTGACTCTTTCAGGATCATCATTCTCACACTCAATCTCGTAACACACTCCAAAACTAAACTTACTCTCATCAACCTCCAACTTCAACCCTCTCCACTCATAAACATCCCTCACATTCTCAAACCCACCTAAACACACGAAACCCATTTCCCCGTCAATCCCAAACTCATCTTTACACCTCTTAATAATCCTCGACTCAGTCAACCCCAACTTGCTTGCTTCCTCCACACATTGCTCCCCAGTCAACGGCTCTATTTCCTCCTCATCCTCCTCGACACGACTCACCCCATTGATCAGCACTGGCTTTGCCTTGAGAGACAAAACACAACGAGTTTTTTCGTTGTTGTTACTGAATGAACGCAAGCGAAGCACTGCCCTTTGAGAAGCAAGAATGCCATTGGCAGAATCAAAAAAGACATTTTTTTGGTTAAGTTTTTTTATGTGAAATGGTGAAAGGATTTCTTTTAAGCGACTGTGATTGACTGCATCAAGTAGACGCAATTTCACCTCCACCTCCATAAAGGGCTAAATTATTTTGTGGATTTTTTTGCAAAAAAGTTCCGATCTTTTTTGTGGGGTTTTGGTAAGTTTTATTTATTTATTTTTGTGGGGTTTTTGGTTATGGGGAGAGGCCAATACGGTTGGATTTGGAAGAGGGGTTGGGTTTGGAGTGGTCAAGGAGGTGGAGGAGAGAGGAGGTGCTGGTGGCAGTGGTGGAGGAGGAGGTGGTTGTGGTGGTGATGCTGGGCTTTCGGGATTCTTCAAGTTCTTCTTTGTCTTCAATTTTGACCTGGATTTTTGTTGGTTTTCTTCTTAGCATTCTGGCCGAGGGAAATAGATGTGTCTGGAGAGGCGGATGTGTTTGGCATCTGAGAACAAGTTCAGTGAAATAAGCCTGGTGGGAAAGTTTTATCGTGGACGACTTGTCATGCTACACACCAATTATTAAGCTCGACGGCTTGCCCTGCCACGTACCAATTATTAAGGTGGACGGCTTGCAGCTCATGCAATACAATGGCTTACCATAAAATCCCTATTTATAAAACTCGGACGGGCCGGAAGGTTAGTCTAAAATCCGATTGACCTATGATTAAATTAGTTCCAGTTGAAGAAAATAGAATAAATAGTAATTCAGCCTGACTTGATAAAATATTCAAGTCGACTTGCAATCTGGTTCAATCTAAAATAAAACTTGACTTTTAAATTGTTTTTTTTATTATTATTTTTTTAGAAAAACAATATAATTTTTATCTTCTTAAAAAAATTAAATCAATATAAATTGATTTTTTAATAAATGACTCAGATATTTTCTCGAGTCAGATTTTATAACCAAAAATAAAACATAAATTGACTTTTTAAATCAGTAACTTAGATCTTTTCTCGAGCAAAATCTTTTTCCATACTAGTAATTATATAGTTCACGATCTTGTTGATTCATATAGATAGATTTAACTTGAATATTTATAATCTAATATATATAAATCAAAGTTATAGGTTTAATCAATATTATAGTTGTGAAAATTGGTTAGATTAAAATTTCAATTCAATGTGTATATCGATTGAAATCTAAACTTAAATATGTTATTTTATTAAAAAAAATCAATGTCATTCTAATAAAAATAAAAATAATTTCAGTCGGTTAATCCATAATCTAGCTCTAATATTATAATTATCCTAAATATACTTTATGGTGAGAATATTATCTCTGTTGTGTAAAACAATATTTGTGGATAATGCAATGAACTAAAAAAAAGTGTTAATTTGTTGTAACATTTTTTTTTCTTGTCTATATTTAGTGTCACATACTAGCTTAATACCCTCACCATCGCTTCACGCTAATTACCATTTTATTGCATCTAAAAACGGAATGAGATTTATTAAAATAAAAAATAGTGAAGTGAAGGCTAATTAGATTTCAAATCATAAATTTAACGTATTAACTCAAGCTTTAATTTATTTGAAAGTATAATTGCGGTTGTTTTTTAAAGTATTTTTCATGTTGAAATATATTAAAATGATATTTTTTTTATTTTTTAAAAATTATTTTTGAAATTAACGTATTAAAATAATTTAAAATACATAAAAAAATTAATTTTTAATAAAAATAAAAAAAATTAAATTTTAAAAAAACACGTGCGGTAAAAAATCTTGCAAAGCCGATAGCTTGATTATCTCAATGGGCCTGTTCTCTATGCCTGGGTTTCGATATCTTCTTCAAGCCTAAGTCTTGGACTCCCTGTGGCATATCTCTCTCTCTGGGGGCAGCCCTTTTTTTTTTTTTGTTTGTTTCTCTTGCGATTTCTCAGACATTCCTATCTTTCCATTACCAATCAGATCCGCTTGACGATTGCCTTCTTATCCAGACCAATTTGTTTGTTTCTTGACTTTTGCTTCCTTAAAAAATCTGGTCAAATCTTTCGATGGATACGTAAAGTATATATCCAACCAAACGAAAGAAGAATAGCTAGAGCTAGGTTCTAATGAATACAGGACATAAGGTTAATTATCAATGCAATCTTAAGCCAAAAGGACCTACTAACCATGTTTATCTCTTTTGGGAGTCCTACTTTGTCTTGAATTATGTTTGTGACAATGGAGGCATGCCATCAAGTAGACTTCTAGGCATCAATTTAAAATTAATACTACCGACAGGTTGATTCATTGTGATTTATGATATAAATTAAAATGAATTTTAATAAAAATAAAAGAAGAATTGACCCAATATAATAAAAAAACTAATTTTTTTAAATAAAAAATTAAATCAACTCGAATTAATTTAAATTAACTTATTTAATCCCGTAATTCGAAAGTTACTCAATCTCAATTTTAGATAGAGTTTTAAAACTATGATTTTAGTGAATGATACATTATGTTTACTCTTACCCCTAATATAAAGACGGTGAGTTAACATAAAGTTTCCATTAAACTTGTAATTAAATTAAAATTTAAAACCAGTCAAAGAAAGCTGAAAGACAAACTCTCCATTTCAATAATGGCGTGTGGTGAAAGGCCCTTTCTTTCTTTCTTCTTTTACTTTTTTGTTAAGCCTTTTTCTATGCGGCACAAAATTCATATGCCGACAGGGGCTTTGTTTTTTTCCTGGGTTCCGGACAACGATAGAGCAACAGAGACCCATTTAAATTAATTGTCTATTGCAATGGTCAAGATACGTGATGCATGCATGTGCTTGGAATCAACCTAGATTTGGAAATTCCAGCTCAGTTAGGCAGTGTTTGTTTATGAGTTGCCAAGCAGAATATTTCATTAAAAACATATAAAAAATACTAGGAGGGAGTTTCGTTTGTAGAATCATTAGTATAATATGAAGTGAGCTAACAAAAAAGGGAAAAATTATTAAGATTTAACAGGCTTACTGAGCTGGAGATGAAAATTACAGACATGCGAGTCGCAAGTAACATACTATACGATAACTGTAATTCTATCTGCCCTGCACTGTACCCACTCTCAGGCATCATCATCATCCAGCCGATGATTTTTAGAAACACTCTCGAGATCTGTACAGAAAATGACAAACAAGTACATGAATGATGAATCACTATATTTTTTTTAGTGGCTTCATGTCAGTCTTTCTTTGCTTTAATAATTTCTTTTGTTCTTTTCTTCTTTTTTATCTGCAGTGAAACATGATTGTGTATGTGGTAATAACTTGGACGTGGATGAATTGACGTTCGTGTTAGAGGTAGACAGCACTCACTGGTGCATAAATTTTACGCCTTCAATCTTTTCTGGATAGAGACGATGATACATGGAGTGCACTTGTTCAGGTTCTGCAAAAGCTCAATCGTCCCATTCTGTATTCTGTGTCTCTCGGAGCTATCCCGACCCAGCCATGGCGAAAAATATAAGTGGGCCAGTCAACATGCACAGGGTAACAGGAGATGTTGCTGATCATTTCGATTTTTCAAGGTGGATTAAAGTTTTCATGTAAAACAAGAGCTTAAAGTTCAAATTATATACAGATCGTCGCTCCGAAGTGGTGCTTTTCTTGTATTCTTTCATGTTTTATGCGATATCTTGATCTTCTACTCCTGGGACTTTGCCGCTGCTAACAATATTGGTGCCAGGGGCTTGCAAGTGGTGATGACGTCGGACATCATGTGATAGAGAATAATGAATAATATAAATTATTGAGAAATTTTTTAATATGATATTTGAGTATTGTAGTAATCAAATAATCATGTCAAGATGAAATTTTTTGAAAAATCACTTGATTTGCACCTTGTTCTATGTTTTCTCCTCTCCTCTGCCTATCCCTTCTTCCTTTGGGAATGGTTCAATTTAAGCTTAAACACCAGTACAAAGTATATTTTTTTTTTCTAATAATGTGCATATCAAGTGATTTTTCAAAAATAAAATGTGTATATCAAGCAAAAATAAAAAAAACATATTATAATTTATTATAGAAAAACAGATATTCCTTGTCAAGATGTAAAGTTAATGTAAGATTAGAATCCACTAAAACCAAAGTTATTAAACTTCACCATCACCTTTAATTGACTCAAGAATTAATTATGGTTTGATCCGGTTAACCTGTAAATCAATAAATTATTTAATTTGTTTAAGAAAAATTTAATGTAATTTATTTTTTTAAAAATAAATTATTTTAATTTAAAAATATTAAAACAATATTATTTTAATTAACTTTGATCAATTAAAGTTAACTCCACCGAGTCATGAACTAAGTTAAATTTAATAAATTTAAATTAAATATGTATTTGATAATACGGTATATGATACTTTTTAATTAAAAATATATTAAAATTATATATTTTTTTTAATTTTTTGACATTACATTAAAATTATTAATAAACCACTAAAAAATTAATTTAATATTTTATTATGAAAAAAATAATAATTTGAAAAAGCATACAGAACCAAAAAAATCAAACACTTCCTGAACCTAGAAAAAATCTCAAAAAAAAAAAAACTCGAAAAAAAGAAATTAACCAAACAAGTGGGTCCCAAGATCACACTTTCACAGGGAGGCAAGGCACAAAGCCCCTTGGAAAATTGATCGGCAACTAGCTGCTTTCACGAAGCA
>Ga0325403_1007457_pt1 | contig 10456 bp, 6 predicted proteins | sample PopdelMetagenome_19_FD_205665 | JGI IMG/M metagenome (GOLD analysis project Ga0325403, IMG submission 205665) | Populus deltoides microbial communities from Bellville, Georgia, United States - Xylem-PdKOR-R4 | ecosystem: Host-associated > Plants > Phyllosphere > Stem > Wood/Secondary xylem...
CTAATACCAAATTAAGATATAATAAGTGTTTAGGAGGCTTAAATAACTGTATTAGTCATCCTCTGTATTCATACAATTAGGGTTATATATAATATTAAGAATGCAACCCCTTGCACACAATTAAAACAAAACATGGTAACATAATTTGCTATATAATTGTATTCCCTGTAATAAGTATAATTATCAATTGATTTGGATTAGTGATCATATAGTTAAAAATAATTAAATATCATATAAAATAATCAATTTTAACTTAAAAATCTAAACTGTTAAATAATATTTTAAAAATAATTTTATATAAACTTTATTGGATTTAAATTTTAGAAGAACCCGCCAGAGAATAACTTCTTAGTATAAACATAGATGATCATACTGAAATATAACTTAGTTTTGGAGATTCTTACATCAAGAAATGAAAAGGAAAAAAGTATAGTGTGTGTGTGTGTGTGTGTCCGTGTGTGTGTGTGTGTGTGTGTGTGTGTGGGGCATGGGAATAGGCCTGGCTTAAGAATGGAAGGGAATGTAGTAAAACGCCAAAAGGAAATAACCCAGGAAAACCCTTCAAAATTCCTTATTGCCAGAAACAGCAAAAGCACCAGCTCTATATCTATCTGCCTTTGAAGTTAGAGTAACGCATGCCCTATGAAGCTGACACAAACACACATACAAACACCCTAAACACTCACCTATCTATCTTTTCTTTCTTTGATGGCTCACCTTTTCAAGCTACCAACATGGATTCTCTTAGCCAGTGCAAAACCCATCACTCCTCTCAAGAGATAGTACTAGATTCTATTTTCACACTTTCTTTTCCCCCTTTCATCATCTATATATCATACATGAGAGAGAGATTAAAAAAATAATTATTATATATTTCTCCCTATAGTGTATAAGCAGATTATATATTGATGATCGATGATGTGTTTATTTTGCATGGGAATATATGACAAATCATGAATCGTGATCATGATCCTTTTGGGTCATTATTTTTTATTTATTTCGAGTATTAGTAGTTGAGACCCCACTCCCACTCTTGCTGTCATCATTGCAGCTGAGATGGTGGTGGGGGATGGTATTTCTTTTTAACTTTGAACTTGCCTTTTTTTGGGTAGGGTTGAAGGAATGTCTCTTTGCATGAGCTTGTGAATTTTCTCTTTTTTCATCAATCTTCGTGCCCTCCACTTGTCTTGGGACTATGGATTGTTGTTCACTTTGTGTGTGTGTGTATGTGTGTGTGTTAAATGGACTGGAAGGAACTTTCAAGCTTAAGCTTTGGTTCTGTCTTGCTAATTAGTGATTAACGTTTTCCCATGTCAGTTTCGCTCTTGTCAATGTTCATAGACAGCTCTAAAACATTACTTGTGGTGATTTGCAATAAAGTTGGAGAAGGTGTAGGCATTACAAACAAAATGTAGAGCTTTTATCCATGCCCTGAAGAACTATTTCCTTTCTTTTTCAGAAAAAAGAAGAAGAAGTAATATTATATGCTTGCTCACACACGAAAGAAAAATAAGAAATTTTTTTTTATAAATGAAATTTATCAAAAAGAACATATGATAAATTTGAAGAAGACAACTATGAAATATCCAAATTGATCCCATGTTGCTTTCGTGCTTGGATTTTATAATTAGATAATTACGTGAATCATATCAATAACCTAATATATTTTATTTTATAAAAAAACTAATAATATTTTCCTTCAATTTTCCACATTTTGGAGCTTTTTATACGAGCTTTGTGCAGATTGATGGCTATGAATGATAAATGACTTCATTGAAGTTTCATAGACTCATCCTAGCCCAGCCAACTCTGCAAACAGTGGATTGGGCCTGGTAATAATTATCCAGGCCTGGCATGTCAAGAACTCACTTCCATGTTTCGTTTTATTCCAGCACACTGAATCCGCTGTCTAGGAACCATCCCCATTTCTCTGGATCCTCACACAAGGAGCTTCTGAATTGGTTGCCGAAAAGAGAAATTATTTGGTTCTCTTGACGTATTGTTCTGCCATACATATAAAAGTGATTCATCATAATTAGTTTATTTCCAGGAACATTTTTTTAAACAATATATATATATATATATATATATATATATATATATATATATATATATATATATATAGGAGTTGCTAATGTCTTTTTATCATTAATAAAGATTTTCACTTTAAACTAAAAAGTTTATACGTGTATTCAATAAAATAAATTAAAAATCATATATATTATTAAATGATAATAAATTAGCTGATTTTGATCAAAGATTTAGTTGAGAGATTGTGATAAAAATACAATTTTTTAGAAATAAAAATAGAGACTAAATATTTATTTCAATTTCAAATTGAATCCTTAAAGTTTTAATTGATTTAAATCAATAAAATAGAATTTTATTTTGCCAAATCGAGTATTAATACAATATTAAAACTTATTCTTAACATCACGAGAATCTCGTATAAAGCCAACCAAAATAAAATATCAAATTCAATCCCAAGTTAACTTATTATGAAATGATTAAAATGAGAATAAAAAGAGTTAAGTGATAAAAAATAGAAAAAAAAAAAGAAAACATTGTGAATAACTATTGCAATCCATAATGAATTGTGTCTTTCTTTTATATTGTATTTTTATATTTTTTGTAACATTTCTTTTATCTCGCATTGCCTTGCATATTCAAGATTCTAAACATCGTTTCATGATTTATCGAGGGTCAATTTTGAAAAGCTGAACCACAATTGTTAAATTGAAAGCAAAAGAACCTAATAAAAAAAAAGGACACGGATGAAAAACAAAGTTAAAGGACCCAAATAAAAAAAAAACACTTGCGAAGGTTTACTATTCATATGAGTAGTGTTTCCACCCCAAGGTTTTTAATATACTAGATCGTTGACCCATGCAATGCCGTTGGTTAGATTAATTTTTTCTTGAATGCAAAAAAAAATTACGCATTACTAACATGTTTTCTAAGAAAACAATTAATCATGAATTCAAAATCTAATGTATATTTGATGATGTCTTTTGAAATATTGAAATGATGACATGTTAGACAATATTTTACCTTTTAAAATATTGACATGCCATTATAATGGATCGACCTAGGTCAATCCGGTTTAATTGGCCAAACTCATGACCCTAGTCATGAGATCGGAATAATCTCATAAAAAGCAAATCGAAATAAACTATAAACCTCAATTCTCAATTAAATCAATGTTGAAGGATAAAATTGGTAAAAAAATATTCAATTAAAAAAAGGACTAGAGTGAACTAGGTTAACCTGTCGAACCCACAATCCTGATCATACACCTAATGGAATTTAATATTTTTTTAATGAGAGTTTTGTTTCATTTAATTATACGACAATCATACATGTAAGACTTTTTTTTTTATCAAATAACAATTTTTTTTTAAAAAAAACATGATAGATGCATAAGATTGAAATAAAAAAATAGGTTTAAATTAGAAAAAATAAAAACAAATCATTTTTTAAAGTTAAATAAGAAAAAAGTCCTTTAAATAATGATGGAATGTTTTTTTTTTTAGTTCAAGGAACTAAAAATGCATTAAATAACAAAAAGAAAAGGAAAAAACAAGAAGGCGTGTGAGCCTTCTAGCCTAGACCTAATGCACATGTGCCTTATTAAAAAAACCTCATGCATGTGGGTCTTCTAGTCCAGGCATGCATGTTTTGTTTTTAATTTTTTTTTCTTCAGTAAATGAGGCGGACAATGCATCGTGTGCAACCCATATTTTGGGGATTGGAGGGATGCTAAAAAGTCAGGCCAAGAGTGTTTTACATCAAAAAAACATTTTCAACTATTCTTTGACGTAAAACCACCTGAAAAAGATTTCAAAAACCTAAGTAATCTTGTTTATACCTTCAAATAACTCAAATATCAATCCAAAATAAAAAAATCAATAAAATAACTTTTCAAGATCAGATCTATTTTTTTCAAAAAAATTCAAAATAAAAAAACACTCTAATAAAACTTCTTTTATCTAATGAAACTCGTTGATTTTAGAATCAATATTTTAGTGGTTAGAATCAATGTAGTCGAGATTTTTTCTCTTTAGCATAAAAATCCAATAATGTTTTTTCTTACATTTCAAATCACGGATCCGAAAATAAGAAAAAAAAGGTTTTGCATTGAAATTGAATTTTAAAAAACAATAAATACCGAAATTTTTGAAAGAAGCCACCTTGTTTCTCCACCTTTTTCACACTGATTTTCTTTCTTTCAATCTTGTTTTTTTTTTTTTTAATAAATTAGAAGCAATTGACCTCGATATAGCATAGCATAGTTAATTTTTTTTTAGTATTATAATAATAACAAATAGGAAGTCTCACTTTTATGGGATAACTCACCATCTCAGTGATGGGTTTGTTTTCCTAGCGTAGTGCAGGGATGCTCCATTTTTTGTTTAATGGATTTGAAATCAAGTTTTTGTACCCTGCAGGCCAGCCAATCCACTAATGAACACGATTCAAGCGTGCAGTCCAGGCCCATTTTAGGAGCTCCTTCTTGGGCCACTAACCCACAAAGCAAACCAAACTTTCTATACTTCCAAAGCCTGAATCATGCATGGGCAACAATGACTTTTAAGCTTAGTCATGAAGTGGATTCCAATCTCGTTTCTGTTTGACAATTGGGGTTTTTGGGCCTGGTATCCTTAGATGGGCCTCGTTTCTTAGGCAAATTTGTTTGTCCCCATTTGGTGAAGGCAGGTGATGCTGGTATATTAAAACAAAAGTAAAAAGAGAGATATTTAATGTGCACACCTTTATATTTTATTGACCCGAAATTTTTTTAATTTTATTTTTTAATTTTGAATTAGTTAATAATTAAATTTTATAATTTTTTTTTATGTGTGGTGATCCTAGTCTCATAACCTGAGTCGTAGGGATAAAATTTTAACCTGGATTGAAATCAATCTTTTTTTTAATCTTTTTTTACACTGATATTCTTTTTTTAATTTTATTCTTCAATAGTAAGTTTATTGAAGATGGAGCTTTTTAATTTTATTCTTCAATATTAGATTGTTGATAATTGAGTTTTATAATTTTATCATTTCGGTCTCATTTTATCCTTTTTCTTCTTCTTCTTTAATTATTTTTTAATCAATTTTCTTTTTTGATTCCAACTTTCAACATTAGTTTTATTAAAGATTGAGCTTCTTTTCTTTCTTGATTTTGTTTTTATGAGGATGGCCTGACATTACTACCCAGTTTACGAGTTTGTCGTGCAAACTCGGATTAATGAATTAGAGTTTTTTTTGTTATTTTTTAATTTAATCATTTAATATTAAATTTTTTTAGAATTTAGCATCATAATGTTTTTTTCCTTTTGGCAAGCATTTTTTTTTCTACTGATTATTGTTATCACCTTTTCTGTTTACATTAAATACATTTATTGTTGCTGCTTTTGGTTATGATATAGTTTAATTAAATTATCTTATTAGATTCAGTAATGTCTATAACTCAGGCTCAATGATTTTTGTTTTTGCTTTAAATACACATGAGTTATGCTTGAATATTATATTTTTTAGTTTATAGAAAAAACCAACTCGGCTTGCATTCACCAGTCTAGTTATTGTATTGCAAGTACACCAGTCTTTAACCCATATGAATTTTAATTATTTTCATTTGAGTATATCAATTTTTTTTTTCAAAACTATCAGTCAAGTATTTTGGCTTTTTTATGTAATAATGTATTGCCCCATATTACTAAATTACGATTTTGCTGTTTTTATTCTCGAAGAGAATCTTCTCTGCTAAATTATTTTTCCCTTTTTCTACTTTTTAGATATAAAAACAATTTTTTTTTTGATATTTGCTATATAAAAAGTAGAAAAGGGAAAATAAAGTTGGGAGGGAAAGTTTCTATTATTAAAAATGAAAGGAGAAATTAAATCATAATTTAATTTGTAGTTTGGGGAGAAAGATATGACAGAAGTTGGGATAAAAACACTTGATTGATAGTCTTGAAAAAGTGAAAAGAATTAAAATCCATGATGAATAAAAGAGTTGACGTGCCTGTAATGCAATTATACCACAGATTATTTATTTATCAAGACTTCAATGGGGTTTGGGTAGGAGAGTGAAAATGTGAAACAGAAATCGCCTTATATACATAATACATAGCTGCAGCAATTGTCCTCTTTTTTGCTTCCAAGGAAACCAACATGGGCAGATTCAAAGCTGATAAAAAGTAAAATAAAATTATTTTTTTAACCAAGTGATGGAGGCTGAGTGCATATATAAAAAGATAAATTTTTTTAACGAAGAAGATGAGGTTGATGCTGAGAGGAGATGAAAAATTCTAAATCCTTGATAAATTTAATGATAATATTTATAAAGTGAATTTATTAGGTGAGTATAATGTTAATGTTGCTTTTAATGTTTTTTTTTATCTCTCTTTGTTTGATTAGGGTGATGGTTCGAGGTCGAATTTTTTTGGGAGAGAAATGATGATGCAATCCAAACATATATCAAAAAATCAATTAAAAGTTCCAGTTAGGCCATTTATAAGATCAAAGAAAAAGAAGTTTAAAGATGCATTCAATAGATTTATTCGGAGTATTTGAGCTAATATGAATTTTAAGAAGGCTACAATTTCAACAAGTGATGATCAAACCTTAGTAAATCTAATATATGTGTAAAGAAGCCTGATCTATCTACAACATGAGCCTAATTATTTTATGATGGTGGGCTAATTGATTTTGACACCAGATGCAGTTTGGAGCTAATTTTTTCTAATGTGCAATCTTAATTTAGCAAGCATAATTTTTATCCGACCATTGAATCGGGATGATATGTTACCAAAATTTCTCAAAGGTCTTGTTCCATATTGGATTAAAATTTCAGGGCAATCGGACATCGAAAAGGCTTTATGAAAAGATCCAGAAGTTACTATGTAAGAATTGTATTAGTTTCTTATTGATTTAAACTTCTTTTTTCTATTTTATTTAAACTCTTTTATTATTTCTCCAACATTATTTAGAATATTTTTTTACCTATTACAAATAGGGTTATTTAGCTTGTGTTTTGGTTTTGTTTTAGGACAAACTTTGATTTCAACAATTATTATATTGTGTGAGAGGTTTTGTTCATACCTTTTGGTTCTTCATTGAAGTACTTTGATTTATTGAAGAATTAACCAAGCTTTGTCGTTTCTTTTATAATTATTGTTCATGTTTTTTTTTTGTAGGTGTTAGGTGGGGGTTTGATTGTTGATAGTCTTGATGCCTCGATATAAGTTATCATTATGTTAAACTCAATCATAAGCTTGAATTTAGCTTTTTTAAAAATGATCGATTTAACTATAATTTCTGATATTAAAGAGATTGACAACAATGTTACTCAACTCGCGAGTCGTAGATATCACATGCAACTCGTCAAAGTATTTTTCACGCATTGTTATTTTTCTAATTTTTTTATGTGATATGCTAAAAAAAAAAATAGCGAAAACTTGCTGAGTCCATATATTTAAAGATCAATGTCAGAAGTGGAGACTTTTGTTGGCTGTTAACAACTGCTCCTTGCTTATTGAGACTTTAATAGGCGATTATACTGTTTTGTTCAGTAACTTAATGTTTATGCAATGGATGATGTTATCTGTGTCTCATTGCTTGGTGTGCTCGGATGCCAACTATTGTCTAGGGTTTTACTTTCATTCATAATTTTAAGCATCAGTAGCTGAAGCATTGTCTGAGTTGGTTAAAACTGAGAAGTTCTTGTTACATTCAAAGAAAGCACGGTTGCATTTCCTTTCAAGGCAATTAATTACTTTTCTCCGTTGCTTAGAAATTCCATGATAAAATCTTATTTTCCTTCATATCACATCATATCAATCTCTCTTTTTTTCCAGGTTTTTGTGTTTGTCTTCTGTCTTGATGGGTGCCTTGGTCTGGTCGGGTAATGGATATCTGATATCCGACTAGATCAAGTTTGGATATCTAAATCCATTCCAGTCGGATTTTGTGTCGGTTATGGATAATAGTTTGGAGATCAAGTTTAAGCATAGACAGTGACCTTAAGGTCAACATCCAAGAAATGCAGCAGATCGACGTGTAAGATGTGCCTTTACGATTGTTTAAAAAGAAACTTAATATCGGTTAATATGCAAGCTATTTTGAAAATATCCTGATCATCAAATAAAAGATTAAAAAAGAAAAGAAAATAAAATTTGGACAACTTTCTTTAAGGAAATAAGGCTCCCATGAAGGCCAAATAGTACAGCTAAGAATGGCAGTGCAGGGCTGGTGAAGGGTTGTTTGGTTGTGGTATTAGATGCTCTCTAGCTAGGAGGCTTCGTTGTCTGGGCCCCATCAGGTAGATCTCTGCTAAGAGGCTTTCTGCTCTTAAAGTTTTGTAACCTTACCTTCCTTTTCACGCTAATTTATCCAATATCCAAACGATTAGAGCGACTTTCCTTTTAAGAAATAACATACTGAATTTATTCTTCGTCTTCTTCTTATGACTGTAGAGATCATTGAAAAAATTGTTCATGTAAAGAAAGATATATATAAATTTATAAATCCTTGTGTAATATTAGAGGTGAGCAAAAAAACCGATTAAACTGAGAAAACCAGAAAAAAAATAATCAAAAAAATCAAACCGTGAAAAAAACCAATTAAAATTTTAAAAAAACCAACCGGTTTGGTTCGTTTTCGATTCTATAAGCCTAAAACTGAAAAAACCAAACCGAACCTAAACTGAAAAAATAGAGCCAAACCGATTTGAAGCGGTTTTTATCCTAAAAAACCGAACCAAACCGAAACCGTTCGGTTTGAACCGATTTCGGTTTCTTTTTTAAATTTCGGTTTAGTTATTTTTTTTAATAAAAATCAAACCGAGCAAAAAATAATCACTCCTATATCATATTTATCAATATAGTTATGTTGTTATATTTGATCCATTCTATTGTATCATAAATTGTATCATTAAGCATTATCAAAATAGATCACTACAATTTTGAAATCAAATCACACGATTTGCAAGAAAATTGTACACGCATTCACGTCAATGAGCTTTAGGTTGCAAGACTTTCAAGCTGGCATCCAATTACGTGTTCTCGTTGACAAGTTAACTAAAATTCAGATTTCATGAGTGACCAGTTTTTTTTTAAATCAATTGTTCTCAAAACTCCAATTAATTATCCCGTTTCCTAATCATTAGTACTTAGCAAAATAATTGCCCTTCAATTATTATGTCTCTTAATCTTCACATAATTGTGATCAAATTGTAAAAATGAATGCTGTGAGTGCAATAGGTCGGCTAGTTTGCTACTTGCATTTATTGTTGATGATGATGCAATTTGATTTTATTACATGGACTTGGATGCCAAGTCGAGAACATTAATAAGATTATTAATTTTTTTATTCTAGTAATATGATTTATTTATTTTTTATGAAATGACTGAAGAATTATGCTTAATACTTATAGAAGGTCTTTTTCTTCTAGTTTGAGGACTCTTCAATGATTAAATCAGTATCATATAAGAGAAAAAATAGTTCTCTATTAGAAGAAAACTCTAAAAACATATGCATGTCTTTTTAGTAGAGAAAAATTAAACCCGATCAATAGAGGTTGTGTTGGTTTCTTTTATAGCTCCTGAGATCCTCTCCTTATGGAAGGCGAAGGGAAAAAAGATTCATATATTTGTAAAATATTTTTATTTTATTAAAATAAAATATCTTTCACTCCTCAATATAAAAATATTCCTGACTCATCTGGGTAAAATATCTCTGATCATGTTCACAAAAGTTTGAGCCAAGCGTTTGACTGAATTTGGAAATGGTGGATATGGCGAACCGCGATTTGCTATACCCATGTATATCTGAGCTCAACACTTTACTAAGCCCGGAGATGGTGGGTCTGGTGGTTCACCAGACCTATATATATTTAGAATCAGTGTTTAGTTGAGCTTAGAGTTAGTGGGTTTGACAATTCACTAGATCTATATATATTTTGGCTCAAGCGCTTAGCTAAGCCAAAAAATAATGGATTATCACTCTAAACTATATTCATTTGTTCAGAAGAGAGGACTTAGGAAAAAAATGTTAATCCATCAATTATTATTATTATTATTATTATTATTATTATTATTATTATTCAGTAATAAATAATCAAAATAAATAATGCTGTTATTGATAATGACATGCATGAATTTATACTAGTTTCATTTCGAGTCATTGTATATTTATATTTAAATATAATTAGCTTTATTTACATAAATATTCTCAATTTTGGTTTCGATTGGTGAAGTCTCTTTGGAGATATTTAGGCTTGAAAACATAGTATTCACCATTAAATATGTGCTTAGTTTATTTATATATCGATTTTTTAATTACAAAAAATATATAGTTTAACCCTCAAAATGTTGAATAAATTATTTCCCATGTTATTACCATCTTAATTTCAAATAAAAGCAATTTTTTTAATGAATATAAATAACACACGCAAT
>Ga0325403_1007458_pt1 | contig 10456 bp, 6 predicted proteins | sample PopdelMetagenome_19_FD_205665 | JGI IMG/M metagenome (GOLD analysis project Ga0325403, IMG submission 205665) | Populus deltoides microbial communities from Bellville, Georgia, United States - Xylem-PdKOR-R4 | ecosystem: Host-associated > Plants > Phyllosphere > Stem > Wood/Secondary xylem...
GGTTTTATTTTACACGACGTTTGTTAAGTATAGCAGAATTTGGGCCCAGGAGAAGGATGGCCTAGCCTGATACTATATGCATTAATGGATTTCTTCTCTCTTTTTTAATTATTATTATTATTATTATGATAAATTCTTTCTTTCTTTTTAGAGATGGGAAAGTGTTTAATTTTTTTATATAAATCCTTGACCTTAATTACTCTTACCAAGTTTATCAATTTTTTTATAATGGATGAAATTTATCTATGGTATTATTAACTTCGTATGTTGTTTTAGGATATATTTTAATTATAATGTGATTACATATCTCTATTAATATTTTATTTTTATTATTATTATTATTATTGATAGCATTACATTTGATTATATATTAATAAGAGAAATTATCACATGAAATAGGCTAGGGTAACTAGTATTAAATTAACTTTAATGTTATTAGGTCAATTTAATTTAACTTTTTTTTAATTAAAATGGTAGCATTTTATACTTTTTTACAAGATATTAATCTCATCTAATTTGTATCTAATTTATATCAAGGTTGGATAGAATAACCGGTCACTAATAATTCAATTAGATAAAACAAATTTAATAGGGTTTATATTTTATTTAATTTAATTAAAAACCTAATCTAAAGCAGGTTTCTGATTCTTGATTTTTTTAGATCAATTTATCAAAACTAAATCAAAATTAATAACTATGACTTCTAGAATTCTTAAAAGAAATATGGCCCTAAAAATAATGTTATTTTTTAAATTATATTGGTAAGCAAACAAGGATGAATAAAGATTATCTTATAGTAATTTTATTAGCAATAACAAAGGAACAAAATAAAAGACGATAAATTATTGTAGTTTCTCTCTTCTTCATCTCCTTACAAGTTAGTTATAAGTACAATACTATGTGCGAATTTTATTTTTTTTGGTTCCTCAAATTTAATTATTTTTGTTTTGGTAATCTAGATTTTTTTTTTTAATTTGTTTCTTAAAAGTTCCTTTGTTTCTTTCAAAGATTTTCTCATTCTATTTGGATTATCTGTTATCAATTCCCTAATGTTTTAGATTGTTCTGGTATTGAATGACATGTTAGTTTCATATGGAAAAATATTAAATTATTATAAGAAGTAAAATTGAAAAACAAAGACCAAAATTGATACTTGTTAAAAAAATATAGCTCTTTTCCATGTTTACTATTACAAGGAGTGTAGATCTACAATTTATCCCCTCAATTTTATTTTATCTTAAAGTTTGGTTTTTTTTAGTTTTGAAATGTTTGTTTAGGTTCCAAAGTTCATATATTTTATGTTTTAGTTTCTAAAATTTAGGGGAGGTAAGAGAAAGTCATCGAAGATTTTTAAGGAGAGAAAGCTTTTGGGTGACTGAATTTTAGTAACGAATGACTTTGATTTTGGTATATATAGATTCATTTTTTAGAGTGAAACTTAATGGATGTTTTTTTTGTTTTAATGACAGTGAAAATAATATATCAGAACTCGAGATGTTTTTTCTATTTGATTTGATTCTGCATTCTTAGGGCAATCAAGATGTGTTCTGTTGTTAGAAATGAGATTATGAAGGTTCATGAGATATTTTTTTTTTCATGTTTTTGGTGAAAATGGTTAAAATCTAGGTTTCTAAGTTCAAAAACTTTAGACTCTAATTTTTTAATCACCAGAGGTGACTAGCTCTAGTTATTGGAAAAGAAAGGTGATGCACAATGCGTCATCTACTTAAGCGAGCAAGACACCATTCATCAAATTTATAAAAAAACAAAAAAATAAAAAACAATCGAGGCTAACAATGTGTTATCTACCCCTTAAAAAAAAACCTAGTAGAGTGGGCCTGAGTTTCCATACCCAAGATTTCATATAGGGTCAGGTGCTCATATCTAGCCCATACATGTCTGATCCTTTTTTTTTGTCCTCATTCTTTCCCTATTTTCATATTTTTTAATTAAAATATTTTTAATTAACATTATTTAAATGGTTTTTAATTAATTAACTAATTATTCCATTAATATTAGCATCTTCCATGATAATATTAGCAATTGCTTTCTGAATATATACATATATATATATATATATATATATATATATGAACTTTATATGCATAATTTTTTAAATATGTATGAAATATCTATTTTTTAATTTTTTATTGTAAATTTATTATATAATATTTTTTTTCAATATTAGTTTTGTTATATCTTTTAAATACATCCGAGTCAAAATTATAAATTTATTATTTCTTTATTAAAACTTGTTTTTTAAATTATGATAAGTTTTTGTTTGAAAAACATTCTGATATGAAAAATATTTGGTTAAAAAAAACACATTAATAAAGGAAACAAGTTTTGAGTAAGGAGATACCTTTGCAAACTTAATTTGAATTCTTATAAATTTTTATATTGATTTTAATAGTTTATAATTTCTATGCAATAAACAACGTAGCTAAAAAATATATATATTTTCAAGGAAAAATATATTAGTAAAAAAAAGATAATTTATACTAACAATTATATTTTTTTAAAAAAATTAAATACATTTGTGAAGAAAATTTTATCACCATATGAAGATTTGATGAGCACTTCGCATCATCAGATCAAATATATGCATTTATCTTTTAACTTTCCATTTTAGTTTTTAGTTAGTCTTAACAACTCTTTTTACAATTTATTAATTCATTGTATTTTGTTAAATTCACTTATCAAATTTTTAATTTTCAATTATTTTTCTCGTGATGCAAGAAAATTTATTCATAATATCAACATAATCTTTTTTTACATTAAAAAATAACTTAATATATCACTAGTATTATAGCATGGATAATTGGCTAGCATAGAACTATAGGCAACAAAGAGGGAAAAAGCTATATTATCTTTAGTAAGGACAAAATCTTGGGTATTTTTACTTATAAACATGTAGAAAAAGGTTTTGATAAATTAACATTGTTTGGCTTGAAAATAACAACTTTGTAAGGCGTTAAGGTTAGGAATATCGACTTCTAAAGAGATTGTTAAAATAGGTTGGCACAAATTTCAAGAAAAAGAAAGGAGAGAGAGAAAAAAAAGAGACCTCGAAAGCGCAGTAAAACTCTGATTATAACACCACCAACACCATTAAAAAAAGATGTTGATAAAACGAATTCAAAGACATTAAAGAAGGTCACTAACAGTGACCAAAGTAAGCCACACTCTCCACTTAAAAAAAAAATTTGCCTGCCCTATATGACCCACTAAGGTAACAAAGGAGAACCTTCTTATCTCTTCCTTTACAAGTCATCATGTTCTTCAACCTCTTCCAATCATAGTTATTCAAAAATACACGATAAATAACCACCATGAATTATTGAGCTTTGATACACGTCATCTATGAATTCCAACCAAAATCGTCAAGAATTATTATGCTCTAATACCAATTAACGTGGGCATAAGCAAAGGATAACAAAGTTTGTTACAAGTCAAACTCCTTAAAGACTAAGAATATCATAATTATAAGGAGACATTTAAAGTATTCATGTAAACCCCAAGTCAATTAGTGTAAATCCCGACAAAAATATTAATAAACATTTATACAAAAAAAATCTATGGTTGAAGACTTGATAAAAAAAATAAGAATGTGTGATATAAAACTAAGGGCAAATTGGTAAATTAAAAAGTAAAAATATAGCATCCTTACTTATAAGGTTGACAGCCTCTAAACTTGAAAAGGATATAAAGAGCTTGCATTTCTTCTTCTTTGCTTTTAATGGAAATGCATGTAGAGTTATTAACTCTACAAAAAACAATTCAAACTATAAGAATTAAGAGAGAAATTAGGAGATTTAGGTAGTTAAACATAGAGTATATTAATTTAGACAAAATGGTTGTTATTGAACTTTATCATCAAAACCCATTAAGTTTGAGTTAATTAGAAGGGGTAAGAGGCTTTATCTTCAAATGATTTTACTTTTATTCTTTGAACTTGAAGAGAAAATGGATATCTCTAAGAGTTGTTGTTGTTGTTGTAAAAAGAATAATGTGTTAGGGTTAGTTGGAATTGATTATGGAAATATTAGTTTGCAATTCTTAGGGATTTTTTTCTAGGAATCAAATAATCATGAAGCAATTTGATGTGATGAAGGCTAACCATTATTTTCAAATCCATGAATGACTAGTGATAGTGGTGGTAAGTGAGCCAAAAACTCATGGCACCATGGCTTTTAAAATTAGGGCATGAGTTTGAGTTAATTGTATGTTATGATGATAAATGGTATGAATATTTTTATTATAATAATTTACAAATTGATTCGTGATGAATTAAACCATGGTTGATGTGTTTTAGAAGGTTAAGTATGTATAATCTTTATGTAAGGGATGGTTTGATTTAATTGCACACCATGTATTTGATAAATTCTAGGAATAATTGTAAATTGATTTATGATGAGTTAAAACATAATTATTATATTTTAGGGAGGTTATATATGTATATTCTTTATGTAAAAAATGGTTTAGTTTAAATGCACTCTAAGTGTTACTGTCATTACAGGCCAATGTGTCCTCTCCAATTATATATAATATAGTAGGGCCTTTTAGTAGACCATCACCTATAGAACCACTTATCCCACTTATACCACAACAAGATTTTGGATTCATTAAGCGTATATTAAGGTTGTATTATCAAGGTTTATAGGAGTATCAGGCAGCATGAATAAGAAAAATATCATAACTCTATTACATTGAGATATGTTTTATTTTTTAAGAAAGAGAATGCTGAAATAGTAGGATATTGGTTCTGAAAAGTGGAAAAATCTCTCATTTAGATTCTTATACCAGAAGAGGTTTATGCAAACTATGTTTCACAATTATTGTAAGATAATAATGCATATGTTTGGTAAAAAAATAGTTAAACAACAAAGAATTGTAGAAGTGTTGACTTGAAATTTTTTTCATACCAAGTTTGAAACTAGATATTATTCTTAGCAGCACCGAATGAGAAAGAAGCAAGAGTTCCTTGCACTTAAACATGAGAGTATGTTGGTACTAGAGTATAAGTGACATTTTCAAGATCTTTTTGTTTTCTCTTCTACTCTAGTATCTACATATCAACATATTATACATTGAATGAGATATAGGTTTCAATAGGAAATTCAGAAAGGATTAGTCACTTTTTAACTAGAATAATCTGAGAGTTGCTAGAAACGGCCCATTCTTTAGAGGTAGTATTAGAAAAACAATAATATGGTTTACTAGAATAGGAATAACATCAGTTGTGAAAGAGGAAAAAACCTGAATCACATCTTGGTAAACCATCTTTCCCTAAAAAGAGAGGGGGCAGTGAACAAAGACCTAACCAATAATTTAAGAGTGGGGGGAATTTTTCTAGTAGGCCATCTTAGCCTAACCGAGAAGAGTCCTTAGATGGATGATTTCTAGAGATTAATTCTATAAACAAAATCCTATTAAAAAATGGAGAAATTTTAAACCCTGACTAAAAGTAGTAATAAACATTTATACAAAAATATAAACGATTGAAAACTTGATAAAAACTAAGCATGTGTGATATAAAACTAAGGGCAAATTACTAAATTAAAGAACAAAAATACATTGTCTTATCTTAAAAGACTGATGACCTTTAGACTTGAGAATGAATGAGAAAGCTTATATTTATTCTTCTTTTCTTTCAATGAAGATCCATGGGTGATTGTGGGTGAGTTATTAACTCTATAAAAAATCAATTTAAACAAGAAGAGTTAAGAGATAAATTCAGAGATTTGGGTATATAACGAAAAAGTATATCAATTTGGAGAAAATGGTTGTTCTTGAACTTCATAACCAAAACCCGTTAAATTTTAAGTTAATTATAAGGGGGAAGAGACTTTATCTTCAATTTATTTCACTTTTATTCTTCAAAATTAAAAAGAAAATGGATATCTCTAAGTGTTGTTATTATTGTAAAGAGAAGGGTGTGTTGGGGTTGGTTGAAATTAATGATGAAAATATTAGTTTGATTGAATTCTCAAGGATTTTGGTATTGGAATTATGATGAAATTTGATGTGATAGAGACTAACCATGAATTTCAAATTCATGGATGGCCAGCCATGATGGTGGTAAGTGAGCCAAAAACTCATTACACCATGGTTTCCAAAATTAGGGCATAAATATATGTTAATTATATGTTATGATGATGAATTGTATGAATATTTTATTGTGATCATTTGTAAATTGACTTGTGATGAGTTAAACCACGGTTGATGTGTTTTAAAAGGCTAGATATGTATAATCTTTATGTAAGGAATGATATGATTTAATTGCACACCATGTGTTTGATAAATTCTGAGAATGATTGTAAATTGATTTATAGTGAGTTAAAACATGATTGTTATGTTTTTAGGAGGTTGTGTATGCATCTTCTTTATGTAAGGGATGATTTAGTTTCAATACACACTAAGTGTTTGATAAATTATGTGAAGAAAAATAGACTTATTAAATGGAAGCATGTCAATCTTGATGATGATTACCTAAATATCATAAAAAGGACTCATGTATTACCACTAACATTTAATAATAAATTGGAAAGATATGATGAGAGATATTGGATTGCTTAAAGCATAATTAATACGCAAAAGTAGTGGACATTAAATTGTATTATGAAAATGAGTGGCAATATGATTGGTCATTAAATTATATTATAAAAATAGGTGATAATATGCCTTAGTAGAAGTGATAAATAGATAAAAGAGAATTGGGTACTGATTTAGGATATTCTTTTGGAATTCAAGGGGATATCAAAAGTGAGACCCGTAGTGAAATGAGCATTTCCATATGAAATATAGACATATGTTCATCACCATACTTATTTTTATTTAAGAAGTGTTTTGCATGATTATTTGGTGTGTAATTATGAGAATGTGCACGTGATATGAAACTAAGTCGATCGCAATGATAAAGGCTATGATGTAAAATTAAGTTGGCCACAATGATCAGGGTTTTAATGTGAGATTAAGCCAATCGTAATGGAGGGGGCTAAAAATGTCTTAAAACACAAGTTATGATTATTAAAATGGAGTAATTGATATATAGTTGATGGAATATTAATTTACACATGAAAGTGGTGGTATAATAAGTATAATAAAATGAGGGGAGACTTATCATTTTGTCATAACCCAAATTTGGGTTTTCCCCAAAATTTTTCTTTTCTTTTAAAATAAAAAAATGAAATAAAAAAATCTAAAAAATGAAAAGCAACAAAATATAAAAAAGACTGGCAACTTTGAAAGAGCAAGCTAAGAAGGATTTCAAATGCATAGAGGAACCAGACTGGGATTTTGAACAAAAACCAGGAACCCAATTGTACCCAAAATTGAAAGACAATGCAGATTCAAGATCAAATTAAATGATTATTTGATGAATTTGCATAAAAATTAAGTATGGGGATTTAATTAGATTTTTAATAGGCCGATTTGATTTAATCATGGGTCCAATTAAAGGTTTAATTAAGTTTAAGAATTAATTTGAGTTAAATTAAAAAAATTAATTAAGTGCAAGGATTTAATTAGATTTTTAACGGGTCAAATTAATTTTATTATGGACTTAATTGGGAGAAAATTAAGTTTAGCATCCTAATTTGGGATTAATTGAGAAGATTGAATTTTTAGAGGACAAGATTTAATTTTTCCAAACTTATTTGGGTGAAATTAGAGACAAAATTGCAAGAAAATATAAGTTCAGGGGGGGTTAATTAAGGGAAAAATTAAAGAAATTCAGAATCAAAAACCTTTTTGTGAAAGGCGTATGAATTTGGGGACTCGATTCAACTGAAGAAAGGGGTGAAATTGAAGAAATTAAAAGTTCAAAGGACAATTGAGGATGAAATTGAAAACATCCAAGACCGAAGACCAAGATGAAAAATACGTTAAACTCAAGGGATCATTTTAAAACTTGGCAAGGGTAAATTGAATTAATTTTTAGAATCAAAATTCAATTGAGGACTTAATTGAATAAATTAAAAGATTGGGGGTTGAAATAAAAAAATGGGCTAATGACCTAATTTAGATCAAAAACCTAAAAACAACATCATTTTTATTTAAATGAAATGGTGTGTTTTGGTGTTGTGTTTGACCAAAATGATATGTGTTTTTTAATCAAAACGACGTCGTTTTGGTCAATAAAAGTAAAAAAAAAAAAAGTGTCTAACGACATGTTATCTGACATTGTTTTGTCATCTCCTATCTTTACATTAAAAAAAGTTGTTTGTCGAGCCACTTTTAGATGTAATTTAATGCTTCATCTCTTCTCTAAACGAGACAAAAGACATATTATCCTCACCTCTTGACTTTGTATTGCACCCCAATCCATTTCTTCACTTGTATCCTTGCAGCCATTGTAATAAACGACTAAAATCTCTGACCTGACCAACTTTGATAGTCTGGTTTTGTAGTACTAGGTTATTGGTTTGTGACTAACAGTTGAGATCATTTCCAAGCAAATCAATGGTCACAAACCATGCCTCAGAAACACTTTATGTTCTTCTTTCATCCCTTATAAATAGGGGAGAATTTCGTGCATTCAGGAGGGAGGAAAAAATAAAGCAAAAAAGAAGCAAAACCAAAGCAAAAAAAAAAAAAATCCCCTACAACAAACCCTTTTTCATTCTCAGCCTCCTACCCTTATCAAAAACTAAAAGACCACCACCTTGTAAACACCTTTTACCAACCCCTTTTATTTTTTTTCATATAGCCCCCTACCAATTCCAGTACTATTTTTCCCTTCCAGTATGGCTTTTATTTGAGCTTCCAGTAGCTCCTTTATGCGAGCGCTAATAGCCACCGTGAGTCACCACAAGCTCCTCCGCGTCCAGACCAGCACCAGCACTATATTCACTATAACCAACCATTGCCTCACTACCACTGTGAGTCAACATTGTTTTTCTCTCTTCCATTGTAGCAACCCAAACAACCCTACCGTGGACCTCCACCATGTCCAGACCACCACTACCAACGACTAAGTTATCATTTATCAACCTTAGGCCAGGTAACCACTTCAATCTTTCTTTCTTATATTCGATGTAATGCAAAACATGAAATAATTCATGTTCTGTTACTAGCATTTGCTAGCAAAAGAAAGAACAGGCAGGACCCTTATTTTAGCCTAGCTTGTGTGGCTGGGATAGGTCCAACCCACTTATATAAAAAAGAAGCTCAATAGGCTATCTGTCGGCCTAATAGGCCAACCCTATGTGATTATGCCAAGCCCAATTTAGACCCAAAAGCATGTTTAGCATGACCTATTTTTGCTTAAAGAATAGTGTCATATTTGGGTCTTTAAGACACCTTTCTCAAACATGTTCTTAAGATATTTTTATTGCCTCTAATTTTATGTTAAGATTATATTATTTTATGTTAAGAACATGTTCTTCAAATTCGCTTTATTGCTTTACCCTTTAGTGTTAATTTGTTTTTATTTTAGTGCCTAGCCAAACAATCCTTAAAAAATCTCAAAAAAATTCTAAAAATTCTAGGGATCATTTTGGAATTATTTGTGGGTCCCTCACATGTTTTTCTAATATTGGGTTGTAAACTTATATTGTAAGATACGAATCCAGTATTAAAAATACTTGATTTTTCTCGAAAATTTCGAGAACAAAATTCAAAAATTTTTAAAATTCCTTTATTTCAAAAAATATAAAAATATGTTTTTCTTCAAGAATTTCATTTAATATTAGACTGTAGACTTATATTGTAAAATACAAACTTAATATATTAAAAAAATAGTAAAATGCTTGCTTCTCTCCAAGCTTCTTAACCTTTCTTTGCCTGTTGAGGTAATTATGGGTGTATATGCCCATAGGTAGGTTATTAACAACCTTGTATTACATGGTGATATTAAATTCATGCACAAATCTTTGTTGAAATTAGCAAGATTTGAACTTTATTTTTAGCTCTTTTCATAAGTCTCTTTTGTTTAGAACGACATTTGAATTTTTTTTTCTTTCTTGAAAGATAAATTTACTTTTTAAGGGAAGGATATTGCTAAGATTTTGCAAAGGATTATTACACGATTATGTGCTAAGGATGATATTGTTCTTTCATTAAATATAACTAACTAATTATCTGAATCTTTGAAACCCATGCTATTTTTAGAATATTTAATTTCCTTTAATTACTAGATAGAGACACTTAATTTTTCACGATACATTTTCCCCCTTGATTTTGGAGGAGTCTTTGCTCGCAATGTCCATTGAGATGCGATAAATATAATAAAATAAATTGAAAATATTACATAGTGTAAATATGCTCCTCATACGAACCTTAATGTTGTTTTATTCGTTGATTTTGATAAATGTATTAGGTAAAATGAATACTTATATAATTATTCTATATTTTTATGTGTTTTACAAATATATCTCATCCATCTTGATATCATACTCCATATATTTTTTAAGTTATTCTATTTTAAGTAGAATTTTGTAAAACTAATTAATGT
>Ga0325403_1007459_pt1 | contig 10456 bp, 9 predicted proteins | sample PopdelMetagenome_19_FD_205665 | JGI IMG/M metagenome (GOLD analysis project Ga0325403, IMG submission 205665) | Populus deltoides microbial communities from Bellville, Georgia, United States - Xylem-PdKOR-R4 | ecosystem: Host-associated > Plants > Phyllosphere > Stem > Wood/Secondary xylem...
GAATTATTTTTATTTTATTTTTTACCCATGGATCAACCGAATAACATATCCAATGGCTCTCAAAAATAAACATAAATAGTGCGAGTTTTTTTTTTTCTCTCAAATATAAATGGATGCTAGCAGATACCCAATGAATCAGCTTCTTCCATGTGAGTTTGCACAAGAGAATGTTCATTACATTAAAGATGCTTTCGTCCAATATTTTCATGAGTTTATTTAAACCGTGTAGGGCAAGGCACTAATCTCATCTCTTCTAGCATCTGGTGTAAGATTATGAGACCCCCTTGAGGTGCCATTCCCTTAGCTTGTGACTCCATATTCCGTCTAATCTTCTTCTGAAACCTGCCATTTTTCAGTCAATGTCCACGTCCACAATAAGTGTTCATAGGAGGAGGTTAGCCAGGTCAAAGCAATTTTCATTGCTCGTACGTAATCAAGCTTCTCAACCAATGCAGATGATCCTTGCCTTCTTGGCTCTTGAAGGTTAATCAAAAGTTCATCACATTAAAGCAGGAATATCATAAATCTACCAGAAAAAAAGAAAAGATTTTCCAGGAATGAAGTAATGTTTGCACACAAAAGGATAAAATAGTACAAATCAGTAAATGTCAAGAGAAACTTAGCAAGGTAGATGTCTATTATACAAATATATGTAGTATATGCACATAACAATCAACAAATTTAGTATGAACACTTGCTCCTGTCAAGATATTAACAAATCTTGCTATGGATATTGAAAACAATGTAGGAGTAGATGAAAACCACCCATTTTCCCCATGCTACCTTCTCTCTTCTCCACATTAGTAATCAGACCGGGTAACATTTACATGTAAAGCTAAAAATGGCAAGCTTCCATGATAAAGAATTGCGGAAGAGGAAAAGGATAACTGCCTGATGAAAAGATAAATTAGACAAACATTGTAGTCATACGCAAGCATAGAACACTCTTCAACATCCAGCCGCCTTCAAAAATTTGTCATAAGGGCTTGAAGGTGGTAATCTGAAAGAATTTTGTCCGTACTCGAGTGAGCAGAGGGCGAGTTGATCAGGTGCTCTAATTTGATCCTTCGTAGCTAATGTTAGATCACATTGCGGCAACTCCACTTTCTGAACAACAAATAATTTGCAAGTAACTTTATCAGTACATGAATTATGTTTTAATGAGATAGCCTATCTGCCGAGTAATAAAGGCTAAAGGTTCTGGGAACCTTCACCTCCAAAAGAAAAACATGAAGAAGGCGTTTGCATCACATGTATATCATACAGTGGTGCAGGAAAATCCAAAAACCATCCAAGGCCTTGGAACAGGGAGATCCAAAACCAAAATGAAAGACAAAAGAGATCCAAACACAAACTTTCAGGAAACTCCTGAAGCTCAAACTTCAGGTATGATAATGACAGCAGTGATGGTGATGATCAAAACATCAAATTTTGACATCACTAATGTTTTTGTTCCTGGTGGTGTTATTGATAACAGTTTCAGTTATAATGTCACTACCAACAAACCCAAGGAATGATGCTTGAGTTATGTATTCACGCAAAGGGACAAGACAGGACAAAATGTAATATATTTGAAAAGGCAATATATTCAATAAGCGTGGCCTGTGTCTGCAAAAGTAAACAAACTCACCACATCATGTACTGAGGTGTCCTTCTTTTCATCTGTGCTGGGGAAAACCTTGGCTTCCGGTTGATGCTTAAAACTTAGTATAGACATTTTCTGCTGTTTACCAGTAACGAGAGCTTCACACTGACTCTTCATTTGGTCATAAGGTACAGGTGTAGAGGACACCTGGGAGCTTGCAACTTGTCGAGCAGTTTCCAGGACCTGGATAGAGCACTGACAGATGTAATTTGCAAGGAAGTGTGAAGCTAAGACAGGTAGTCATCAAGAAAAAGTAAATCATAAAGTATCATAAAAGGCTGATTTTATCCTCCACTAGAAATGGAAAAAACAAGACATTCCTGTTACAATTACTGTACTTTTCTCTCATACAACAATTGTACCAGATGTCTGGGAAAGAGACTATTTCTTGAGCAACCCCACCCCCCAAAAAAAATATAAATAAATAAATCCTATCCAGTACTTTTTTTCTTTTCTTTTTTTAAGTTTCCCAACTTATAATTTTCAATACATTCCACAACAATTCAGCCCTTGTTCCTTACCAGGGATCACAGGTCTAAACAACCTAAAATAGGAAAGAAATGCAGCCAAGTAATGGCATTTCAATCTAATCAGTGAAAAAAGAGATGAAACAAGACGTGCTCTTACTGATTCCAGAAGTTCATTGACACTTAGAATGTCAAGTGTATGGACAGATATTGATGTTTTGCGACCTGACTGGCTTCCATTAAGTTCCGTGAAGGTTTCATCATCCGTCAAGGCAGCTGCAGGCATAATCTGAGACAAACCCAATAAAATAAGTGAACTGGCACACAATTGCTAAATGTAAGACGGAAAACATTATCTTAATGATGTTACCTCTTCAAATGCCTGAAACTCCATTCGGGCAAGAGGGGAACATGGCCTAGGTGTTTCCATAAACAGGGGAGCTCCTAAAGGATATACATCATCAGGTGAAAAATCCTGTATAAGTTGCTGTTTTATGCCTGATAACTCATCCTGGAAAACAAAGAAAATGACAATTTTGAAATAAAGAACACCTCAAATGATGTACAACCCTTTTGAGACAGAATACACTGTCCTCGTTGGAACCTTGTCAAAGGAAACAACACAATTAACAGTGAAACATCTACCTACTACCTAGGGTCCTGGGAATAATATTCAAGATTTTCCAAAAACTCCAGAAAAGCATAATTATTCTAAAGCATGAGCAACTTATTATAGTAGATGAGAAAAATTTATGTGGTCTGTGTTTCTTAATACTTGTCTAATTGCAAAATGGTATTGACTTGGATTAAATTGATACAGATCCTCTTCCTCTATTTTTTAAAAATACATTCCTTTCTTTTTCTTCGTATTTCTATGCAAGTGTGTTCATTTAGCACAATATTCACTCTATTTTTTAATGACATAAATGTGGCTAGTGCTATTCACCATGCAACTGTTGCTCGTAGATATTCAGAGCTTGGACCCTTGGCCATTTGAAAATTCTTCTATCAGATCTAGAAAAGACAAATTCAGTAGTGATATTGTTAAGAAAATGCATAAATATAAATCAGAACATCACCTCTGATAATTTGACAAATTTTGTCATAAATCGGGATATCAGGGTTTCCTTCAAATGACTATCATCTACTTCTACACATGAGAGAGATTTTAAAGCAGCAACATCATCATCCTCTGAACCATATGCTATTTTCCCTTCATCAGATTCTACATAAATAGCTTGCAGCTTGATATCTTCAACTAATTCAAGATAAGGGTCAGCCTGCCAAAATAATGATAAATGGATGCAAATGTGTTAAAGGAAGCTCCAAGGGAAACATGTCTTAGCCATAGGAAAACATAAACAAAACATTTTCTTCTAAATGGTAATGGAAAAGGAAACTAACTGTTTTTTCCGTTAGAGAGACTTTAACAAAAGGAATTAGCTCTGGGAGATTTCCTGCCCTTGCTGCAAAAATAAGCATGAACGATGCCAAGGTGAAGAGGGACCTTCTGCGAGATGGCTGCAGACCTGCTTAAAATTGGATGCAAGAGATACATATCAGAAGTAAATTTCACCAACATAACCAGTCTATCAATTTCAGAAAATAAACTTCACAAGCAATTCAGAAATCATAAATCAGGGATCTTTTAGTAAGAGAAAAGAAGGAATTAAAGATAAAATCTGGGTAATCTGTCTCTCACATTATCACCATTCACTATATAACATACACCTGTGTGATTCAGCAAAAATCTTAAGCAAAACCATAGTTTTACATTAATGTTTCATTTTTATTGCACGAGTAAAAGAAAATCAAGGCAATATTGTGAGAAAAAGATGACCAGGAAAAGCAAGTTTGGGAACGCAGATAAAAGGTCCGTCAATGTGTATAACAGTGAGACTGGGAAGTGTTAGTGAAATTCTGATCTCACGAATGGCAACATCTTGCTACATTCACACATATACAGTGCCACATGGGAAACAACCATTCACCTCCAAATAAATGCTGTTAATCCTATGACCAAAATATTACCATTCACTAATAGATTCAACTTACCTTCTTGATCCAGAGAGATGCTCCTAAGTGAGAATGCCAGCTGAAAACACCGAACTAGAGCAACGTGACTTGAGGTCTGTAATAACCAAAGTTCATCAACACACAGGCCAAGTATGGCCATCAATTTGAAAGCATTAGATTCTTCAGTTATCTAAAACTGGAAAATTTGAAAGAAATGGCAAAACATTGAACTTCTTTTCTGGCTATGCAGAAACCCCTCTCAGTAATTTTCTTCTCCAGATTCAATGTCAGTATCATTGCGAGGAGAAAAGAATCAACGATGAACTGAGAAAAAAACTTGCTGGCTTGAAGCACCATTCTAAGTTTAAAAAGATTCAGAAGGACCCCAGATATACTAAGCTAAGAAATTAGAGAGCTTGAAAGGAGATTGAAGTAAATGCACCATATGCTAGCACATTGTAAGCATGACTAACCTTAGATCGTGTGAAAAGCAAAGCGATGTTATAAGTATGGCCCATGGCCTCAAAATTTGCGGGCATATTCTCTGCAGATGTTGCCTGAACCCATATTGATGAAAGCAGAAGACTGACTTGATGGCTACTCAATCGAAGGGAAGTTAGCTGCAAGCAAGCATTCAACTGCATGAGACCATTTTTCCATCTTGGATGTGAAAAAAAAATCAAGTTGAAAACTAAATAAGCTCAAGTTCAGAATTTTGGAGCTCCATACTGTTTTTCCATCTAAGACTGCATGCTTGAAGCTGTTTGAACGATCATGAGAATCATGTTTTCCACTGTTATCTGATATTGGATTGCCTTCTTCCCATGATTTTCCATCCATGGAATCAACATTATCTTGGCTTTCATCCTGAAAGGAGAAACTTTTACTCCTCTTTTGTGATGCTGATGGACCAAAAAACCCAGAAACAGCTTCAGAGGTTTTCTTATTCTGGTCTGACCAAGGAGAAAGCAAGGATGGCATAAGCAAGATAGAGAAGACACTATGTGCTCCAACTCTAGTCTCATGGTCTGGGTGGGCCATTGCTACAAGCAATTGATGGAATAAAGCATCAGGAAAAGCCTGAAACAGATTACAAAGCATAACCTCATTACTTGAATGGTTTTAGAGATTAGAACGCAAAAAAAGTAAATGTACATTTATTTACCTTTTTGTGATATGATATGTTAGGGATGGAAGAGATAATCCGTGCAGTTTGGTGAACAGCCGAGATTGTTGTTCTAGCTACAACAGTAGTGGCTGAAATATTCTCTAAGAACACAGCTATCGTATCAAGTATGGGTCCCACATCCCCCACCTGTTGATTAAAAACAGCTTTTGTACATAAACTACATGGAGGAAATTTAAAAAAAAAAAAACAACAACAACAATTTACACATTAAGATTCACTCCCAAACTTCTTTGCAAAAACAATTTTACATGCATATTAAGATAAACCATGGTTTTAACGTTTCAGAAGCCACAGTTTCTGTGGCACTGCTAGTTCATTCCATAAATTAAATGAAGTGAAAACTAAAGGAACAACTGCAAACCTTATTTGAGAGCTGTGCAATACAGTTTTCCAAGGCAACCTGAAGATCAGCATTCGTTTCATCGCTACCATCCCTAGGGCTGGATGATTCAGAAGAATTTTGCAGGCACTTTCGTAAATGTTTCATCAAGTCAGATATTGCACCAATGATAGCAACTGTGGCTTGCTGCTTTGCACTTTGTCCAAGTCGTGCTGTGACATTAACAATGTCTACCAGTAAAAGTGGTTGTTTGGCAACACTCTTATGATCCAAGTGCTTGACCAGGATAGATAATAGCAAATGCGAGTTTTCTCCTGAAGTTAATATAAGCAATATCAGTTATGTATACAAAAAGGTTATTTGAATTACAGTAGAGTATCTGAGACCACACACACGGCCTAAAAACACAGTGCATCAAGTTCCAAACATAACCTGATTCAACCAGAAGTGACTGCAAAAATGTCAAAACAGGATAGGCTACTCCTTTTTCTAGGGACCAGTGATTGTTAGCATCAAAGTTCTGGAATAGAGGTTCAAGAACACGTCGTATTGTTGTAGCTTCCTTCGCAAGTCTAGCCATGTTACATAAACATACCCTAGACCAGTAAGATGGACTCTTGGAAGTATCCCTGTTTTAGATGAAACGGAAGCAAACAATGTTACTTGAACAAAAGTTATTGCCTCTAAACACATAGCATCAAACCAATAAAATAGGCTTACATTGCAAGGTCCAATTCAGGCTTGGTTGTAAGGTCTGATAAGGAAACCTTCTTGCTTATGTCTGGGAAAGATGAGCCATTATCTTCTGTTTTAAGCACACCTTGAACCCACTGATCTTCCATTGTATCTGGATTCATTTGGAAATCAATGTAGTTCTCCAAAGTGACTGATATAATCTATTTCAGACCAAAAAAAAAAGTGTTCCAGTTAATACCAAAAGCCAACAATTGTCACATGTGTTTGCTAATGTCAAAGGCTTTGATAATAAGGGTACATAAGAAGGTCTACTCACACTGTCAAAATCCATCGAGATGTGAGCTTGCTCACCCATGAAACACACCTAGAACAAAATAAAATTAAGAATGCATCAATGGAGTGACAATCAATGCATCAAAGGAGTGACAATCAAGTGTGCTCACGAATAGAAAATATGAGAATCTTGGGCTACGTACAATAACAAGAGAATAATAAAAGGCCATGTAAAGATGAAAAAATTATGAGAAGTGAAATGTTAGATATAAGAACATAAAAATGCATAGAGAAAGTTACTGGAAAAAAGAGTCAGGTAAATTAATTTTCCTTCCCCTGGAAAAAAACAGAACTCAGAAATTAATTTAACTGTCCCAGGTTCTTGGGTTACCAACAAGTCAAATCAGTATCCTAGATAGATCCAAATCTGATCCCTTTAAAGTTCTACTATTAAATAGGATCAGCAAAGAAAATCTAGGGGGGGGGGATCTCGAAAAGAGAAAGTATCAAGTACAATTTCTAAAAACCTAGCAATGCAACCGAGTCATACATTTATCTAAACTACATGTGCCTCATCTTTAGAGGAAAAGCCAATCATCAGAAACAACAGCAATTCATATGATTGCTGAAACATAAAAAAATCACAAAAAACCCTTGGGTGGCAATTCCTTAACAAGAGACATTTGAACCGGCAAAAGAAACTGTACCATGGAGCCCAGCACTTGCAGCCCTGCTGAACGCAAACGTAGAGTTCTTTCGTTATTTCCAGCTTCTTGTGCTAATTGACAGAGCTTAGGAATGAGGCCTTCTAAGTTGAACATATATGTGCCATCCATCTATTTTTTTATTGAATAAGTTAGTATCATATGCATATGTGCCATTTTATATAGCTTTATGTCAACATTACTCTCACAACTCTAGCTTTATCCATTACAAACCTGGCAACTTATAAAATCAACAAGAACATCGCAAGCCAGAAGCCGTAAATCATCCTTCCCAGTTTGCTCCAAAAGAGTCCGAACAATGCTCAACAAACTACTGGCAAATAGAGGCCTGCATGTATTGAATAGCACCAGCAAATGTCATCAAACAAAAACAGCTACTGTTTGAAAAAAACAACAGGATCTTAATATCATTCCAAAGAATAATTTGTGACTGTCTATATTACTTTGTAGATGTTATTCTGACTGTATATACTAATCAATTGGCATCAATAACGTCCCAATTTACTTCTCTAACCATGTAGGTTTAATCACATATACATTATCTTTTCATTTTACTCTCAATTATCAGTACAGTTTCTTTTTCTTTTTACAAATTCTAGTCAAATGCTTACAATTCTTTATTCAAAAAAATTATTAGCAGCTTAAGGGGAAAAAATCCTAAATGTGGCATTAATTTGTGGAAGCAATTCAAAACTTAACAAGTACACATTAAAAAGGTAAGATTTCAAGGTTATATTCGACAACTTTCTAATTGAGTGGTTTTGGCAAATAGAGTCCAAGTCATTTCAAGTCTAAAATGCATAGACTTACATCTGCTCCTTACATGACGATAGCAATTTCCTATAAATGCACACCACAACCTTTACAGATCCAAAGTTCTCATGCCGCAACTCCTTGTAAAATCTTTGCTCCAGGGTATCAGTAATCTGAGGAGCAGAGAGTAAATGTAAAACTAATAGCCAATGAAAACCAAGTTATATAATTTGGCGGGTAGATGGAAACTACAAAGCTTGTTGAAGATAACTTTTTATTTGAAAATTGAACCCCATGAACACATCATCCTTGCAGAACACTGGCCAGTTTTTGGTTTTTTTTTCCCTATAAATTCTACAATATTTAGATAGGATATTGCAGTTCATTAAAAAATTCAATTATGACCAGAATCAGCTGTGAGACAAGATAAAAAGCTTGTGTTCACATCAAGACCAAATAATTACAACAGGGAAAAATAACTAACTATTAGCACTTAAAATAACTATTAAATGAAGAGCGCGCTAACAAGAAAGGGTAAAAAGGACAATCACGTGTAAATATAAACTTGCATTTTCCTTATCCTTTAAACTTGTTAAAGAAAATAACTGAACTGATGAAATGTTAAATCTTGATGAAATATTTAAATGCATGAATCTGCCAGGTAATGGACTCTCAATGAATCAATAAACAGACCTTGGAAATTCCTAAAGGGGAATCAGTACACAGACCTTGGGAATTCGTAATGGGTTCTTTGAAGCATACTCGCAAAGCTTCCCGATTTTCCTATCATTTGGTTCAGCCTCCTGCAAAATGCCGGTTGCATTAACACAAAAGGAAAAGAACAAAAACAAAGTTCCGCACCACTGTTTTTATCAAAATAACGTTCTCTTTTCCCTGTTGGATGGGTGGAGAGGGTGAGATGAGTCATAAGCCTTTGAGAGGCTTTAAGAAGGAACTGCCAAAGCTATAGATTCTTCTACTAGCAAGATGGTGAAATTCCTTAATTAGAAAATCACTGGCATTTGGACCAAGTTCACTAACAATACATTCATGATTCTTGACAATGATACCAATGATGGCCATGGCTATAAATGTAGCAATACAAATGGAGTTCACTTTGATCAGATGTGCATGATGAATCAAAGTACAAATAAAACCACATATACATCATCACATAAACTGCATTTCAACCACAAATGGTCCATTTAATCCACACTAGATTAACAGTACTACCACGTTCAAAGCACAAGAAGAGAGTGCCAACTCAATTCAGTATCCTTCCAAATCATAGAAAACCCATAAAAATACTTGCAAAGACAAAGCAAGCTACCATGAAACACATAACAAATCACCTGATTACGCGGCAAGATATCAGCAAGCAACTTCTTGTATCGCTTAACGGGCTGTCTTGACCTTGCCCTCAGTGAAGGACAGAAGAAACACAGGCTACCACAGGCGGGCACAACCCGTCTTGACATAACCCCCATTTTGTCACCAAATGAAATTCAAACCCCCTCCTCTTCTACAAAATCAAACACCAGGAAAAAAAAACAAAATTCAGTTCACAGTAATTCAAATCAAATTCACTGTCAGCAATCTGCAAAAACTCACTAACCCACATAGCCAAAACAAATCAAATTCACGTTCTTGTGACACAATCAACAAAAATTTAAAAATCCAGATGAGGTTTTGGCCCGTAAAAGAAATAGAAATCAATAAAATGCCAAAAACCCAGGAAAAATAATCAAAATTCAAAGTCTATAAGCTACATAAACTAAATAGAAAAAACAACCCACCAATCGAAATATAAAAAATCACAGTTCTTCACATAACCAAAGCTAGTTTCATGACGATCTGAAATAGCCCGTAAGAAGCCAAAATGAAATGCAAAAATTACTAATAGCCAGAAAAAAAGTAGATTAATTAATTATCAGTAAACAAATGTGAACAATAAAAATTGAATAAAAAACAATTTTGAAAAATAAATTGTCACCTTAGAAAACAAACAAAGAAAAAAGCCAACGATGGGGAAGAGGGAGGTTTGATATTTCTTCCCCAAGGCCTTTCTTTCTATCTCTCTCTCTCTTCTTCTCTGTCTTTTTTCTTTTGCAATTATTATTTTGGACAGCAATAATAAATAATAGTTATTATTTTAGAATTGGATTGTTATGCTAATGTGCCAGGCTGGTATTTATTAAAAAAAAATTCACTCTTTATTTAAGCACATGAATGGATTAATTTTGAGGTTATATTTGTAAAATCAGTTAGTTCTTATTGGAATTTCCTTTTTATATATATAGTTATAAAATTGATTCCGAGGGGTTAAAATAAAAATTATTAACATTAAAAAAT
>Ga0325403_1007461_pt1 | contig 10455 bp, 10 predicted proteins | sample PopdelMetagenome_19_FD_205665 | JGI IMG/M metagenome (GOLD analysis project Ga0325403, IMG submission 205665) | Populus deltoides microbial communities from Bellville, Georgia, United States - Xylem-PdKOR-R4 | ecosystem: Host-associated > Plants > Phyllosphere > Stem > Wood/Secondary xylem...
AAAAAAAAGAACAACAACTACGTTACTCAATCAAAATCTATATATGTCTAGTGTTTTTGCATCCTTACAACTTCACAAGTCAAAACCATATGGATAACCCCCTTAAAAAGTACACATGATTTGAATCTATACCTTTTTCATTAGAATTTGAGTGTCCTTTCTCATTTTGTTTTGTTTTGTTTCTTTTAGTATTGATTTCGGCCTAAGTATGAATATGCCCTGACTTTTTATGCATGGTGTTTGTCCTTTCCAAGAGCTTTATTATTTTGTATTTTTATCCTGAATCCACCATCCTCCTTTTCACCCTTATTAACTACAAAAAGATATACAATCCATACCTTTATTGATAACAATTTGACAACAGCTACAGGTCCATGTGTTATTTGTCCTGTTTTGCTATCAATTTGGATTAAAAAAAAAAGCGTAAATAATGCTTTATACCTCCCTCCCTTGAGAAATTAATGTCTTCATCCCTAACAATTTTGTTTTATATCCCTTTCTTCTTACAAGCTAATTGGAAGATTAGCATTTAGACTTACAAGTACTTTTCTTTGTTTTGTTTCCCTTAACCATCAAATTCACTTAACGTTATCGATTTCAATTGAAAGTTTCTTATTATATATATATGTTCATTTTTTATCATATCGTTACCAAATGACAACCAAAACTCTCAATAGTCTGTTGTATATACCTTGCATGGCTTTATTAGAAAAATACTATTATAGTAATTTATAAACAAGTTGAACCTTTCTTTAAAGCGTTAATTCTCTTATCCAAACTTGCACAACATAAGCAATTATATTGGGCACCGATATGCTTAGTACAAAAATGCTAGATACCACTTTCTTATTTGTCTAATAATCTAATAAGGGTGATTGACACGTGTCTGTACATTTGTCTTGGTCAACAAAAAAAAGGACAGAAACTCTAAATAGAGGCTTGAGCTATAGTGATTAACTGAGCAATGTTATCATGACCATATTTACCTTCCCATTTCACATGCCAACCAATAAAACTTGAAAATGGTGGGCTTTAATCGTGCAATGATTTTTTTTTAGTCATCTTGCATGATTGGAAGATAAAATTCATTTGGCAAACCATTAGTAGTTCTTTAAATTTTTATTTTAATGTTTTTTAAATAATTGTAATCACATTTCACTCGCTTTACCCAATCAAATGGAAGGTTTTCTTTTTTTAGGAGAGATAAGAATAATTTAGTAAATTATGGAATATTAGTTGCAGTTATTTGAAAAAATCCATAATTATCTAATTAATTAATCATATATATATATATGGTGACACACACACACACGAGAAATTGTTTACCAAATTAATTCCACTTTTTACTAATTAATGGCATTAATTAAGAATAACGAAATGAGATATGTTTCATTTTTCTTTTTATGAATGAGACCATTATTGTTGTACTAAGAAATATATAGTGTTTTTATTCAGTTTCTCCTATTATATTTTATTCATTAGAGCAATAAAAAAAAGGTGTTTAACATTGCTTAGCATTTTGGTGCTAGAACAACTTGCTAATCTATAAAATATAATAATGTTAGTGAGATAAAATTATATACTGTCTAACTGTAATTTAAGGTTTTTTCATGAGATTATGTTTTCAATTATCTGATTTACAATTTCACAATTTCCAATGCTTAGATAGTTACATTGTAATTCATTAGTGAAAGTCATGTTCACACCGAGATGTTATTCTCTCGAATATTTTCAACTAGCAGTAGCAACATCCCTACTAACTAGTCTAAAGAGTTCGAACATGAAGAAAATACCTTAAGAGCTTGATGTTTCTACGCTGGTCACTTTCCAAAGTAATTTTAGTTAAGGTCTTCATACTTTTCATTCCAAAGGTTATTGGGTGTGCATGTCATAAACATTATCTAAACTGCAATATGGTTAGGTTTTACAATAAATAAAATTTAAAGTAAGATCATGTTCATTGTGATTAAATCCTTCCACAAAACAATGATAAAAGAGTTTTGGACATAGTTCAATACATGTTATGTACTTGTTTCCTTCTACAAGATACTTGTGATCACATGTAATTAGTTTATGGATACATTTAATCTTTTTTTTTCTTGTTCATTTCAACTGCATGTATATATAACAACAACCACAAAATAAAGACAAGGAACCCTTGAATTTAGATTTCCTTTCAAGCATCTACTTAATTTCCATTATTGTATAACAAATATATCAGGGAAGCTTGTCATCAAAATATGGTAAAAACCAATCATAATTTCTTTTGCTATGGATTACAAAAATTTTCTGGAAATTTATAAAATCCAAATATTACAAATAAGATTCATTTGTTAATTAGTTTTAATGTTCCAACGTAGGTTCAGGTAGAAAAATTCATTGTTTACCATTTTTATTGGAAGAAAATTAGTGTGGTAGGAGTTTATGGACAACAATGCAACAAGCAAAAAGAACTAGAAAAAGACTTAAGAGGAAATAATGTTTCATTAAGTGTTTTCTTTTCAATACACATTTTCTCTCAATTACACGTATGTTTTATGCTTCTGATTATAAGTCTATTTATAGACCTAAAATCCTAAACAATCAATGAACTAAACTCATAAAAGGAAAACATATTCTGAACAAGAAAAGTAATTTTGTCGACTTAACTAGTTGACCATTAATTTCATTCAACTAGTAGACCAGTCCATTTCATTTAACTGGTCGACCAGTTTTCAACTAGTAGACTAGTTTTCCCATTTTTTAGAAAAACCAAAAATCTAATTTATTTTCAACATCCCCTCTAAACTTGATTTCTTATAACCCCTAACATATCTCTTATCTTGCCAAAACATCATGTTTAAGTGGTTTTGTGAAAATATATGTGACTTGGTCATAGGTCTTCACATGCTTAACTTCAACTTTTTTGTTTGTAATGCAATCTCATAGGTAATGAAATTTTGTGTCAATGTGCTCACTTCTGTCATAAAACACATAATTTTTTGTTAAGGCAATGAATGATGAGTTGTCTATATAAATTTATGTAGGCTTCTCATGTAATATTCACAACTCTTTCAATATTCTTCTTAGTCGTATAGAATGATAAACACATGATGTGGTGGCTACATATTCAGCTTTATAAATTGATAATGTGACTATAAATTGCTTATTCAAACTCCATGTGAATGTATGTGAATGTTATGTCTCCAATGTAGAAGCAAAACTTGTAATGCTCTTTCTATCATCCAAGTCTCCAGCCCAATCATAGAATAAGCCAAAATCTATGGTACTTTTGATATATCAAAAAATTCGCTTCAAAGCTTTGAGATGTGTCATAGTTAGTGTCTTCATAAACCTACTCACAAGTCCTACTCTAAAGAGAATATATGGACATAACTCTTCTCTAACAATTGTCATAAACTTAATATATTGTTTTTTAAAGTTAGAATATAATAGACATCACCAATAAATTAATGACTATCATTTTTCAATCTAATAAGAATTGAACATTTCTCTTTGATAAAAACCTTTGAATGATCTGTGAATGTGACATTACCTCTAATTGATTCATCAAGCTTCATAAACTTTTTTTTTTCTCTTTTTCTATAACTAGATTAACATCCTCTTCAACCCTTCTAGTTGGATCCACTAATCCCTAGCATAATGACCCATCTTTTTAAAATTATAACTTTTAACTTTTGTTTTGTCAAACTTGGTTATCGGATTGCCACTATCAATTGAATCAGTCAACCGATTTGTTTCATTTAGTATCCTTTTTCAAATCTGCCTCTTCCACATACTGAGATTATCTCGGTCTTCTCTTTCAAATCTGTCTCTTCCACCTTTTTCTCTGCTTTGTTTATGTCCTCTACTCCCTTGGGTATATCTAAAACCATCTTGCTTCTCTTTTGGATAGTGTTTTAAAAAAAGTCCTTGCACACTTATATCATCTTAAATGTCACTAACTCCTTTTCCATGGGTTGTAGTTTTCTTATGAGTCATTGAATTGTCAAAAAGTTCATATTTTATGATTTTTCTATTGCAACCACCATATAATGGCTCTTCCTTTGCAACAAGCATGGAATATTTTCTAACACACATGTTTTCTCCATCTTCTCCTCATATCTTTTCATATGATTGTATACGACCAATACTCTAGCAAAGTGGTCTGAAATACTCTCTGATACAAGTATATGCACCTTTTTGACATTGTAGCTCATTGGTTTGTTTGTTACAAAACTTCTTAATGCTTATTTGGCGGTTGTTACACTGGCTATTATCTTAAAAGTGGTATCATCTAGATATTGATGGATGATTGTGAGTGCATGTTGATCCTTTTTTTGTGCCTTTTGCAAGGCATCTTTTTAGGTTGAAGTCAGTGTTACTTTTTCCATAGGTGCCTCTAAACCTTTTTCAACCATTTTCCACTTCTCTTAGGAACTTAGCCAAGCTTTTACACGAATACACCAAATTTCATAATTGTCCTTTGTTAAACGAGGACACTAAAGTAGGAAGTTTGTATTGACCATATCAAACAATAAAAAATAAGTTTTGATACCATTTATTGGAAGAAAATTAGTGTGGTGGGAGTTTATGAACATCAATTCAACAAAAGCTAAAGAACAAGAAGAAAATTTGAAAGGAAGGAATGTTTTATTGAGTGTTTTCTCTTCAATACATCTTTTTCTCTCTATTACAGGTATCTTTTATGCTTCTAATTACAAATCTATTTATAGGCCTAAAATTCTAGACAATCAAGGAGTTAAACCTATTTTGAACAAGTAATTCTACCGATTTAACTGGTCAACTAGTTCTCAACTAATAAACCGGTTCATTTAATTTCACCAGTTGATCAGTTTCTCTGATTTAAAAAAAAATTTCATAAATCTAGTTTATTTTCAACCATTTGAATCCTGTGACTAAGTTACAAAAGAGTCTACATATGAGTGTGCTTAATCTGACTCCAACATAACTTATATGCATGCATGGTGAGGAAAACAAAACAAAACAAAGGGCAGAGAAATCTGTGATGTTTTATTAATGTGAAGTCCTCTTTTCAAGTTTCAACGAATATTTATATATATGCTTTCATACTATGTGAAGCTAAGACACAAGAAACACACAACTCTTGATTTCATTAAAAATAAACTACTTAACAATCATTGAGAAAGCACATCGCTGGAAAATCTCCTGATGCAAAGCTAAAACACATACATGATATATATATATATATATATATATATATATATATATATATATATATATATATATATATATATGCGCGCACACGCTCCAACCAGATAAACAAACCATACATAGTATTCTTCAAATCTTTGTCCGCTTGACAGCTCAAGGGTGGTGAGAGAGATGAATATCCATGCTAGCACATACTGCCAATGGTGCATGCCTGATCCCATGTCTTGTATTGAAAGTCTGAGAATTGATGCTGCAACCAATTATATATGGGATGGTCAGAATTCTGAATAACAAGTATTTTTTTAACATAGAGTAAGCAATACATATAGCAAATTAAATAAAATATATATATCATCAATACCGAACATCTTGGAAAACAAAGAAACCTCTCTTTGGAGCTTACCTCCTGATCAGGAGTTCCAGTGTTGTGCAGATTATTGGGAAAAGAGGGACTCCAGTACTTGCCCATAATCACCAAGTTTTCATCAATCATGCCCTCTGGAGTACCTAATTTCTCTCGCTCGTGATAGATTGCCACATCAACTTCAGCTAGCTGAACTTCTAAGGAAGGATTAAAATTGTGAATGCCAGATTCTTGATCACCATTTTCTAATGGAGTATCCCAACAACCTGCGAATTGATTCAATTCATTGTTTGATGATTCTTCAGAAAACTTCAATTTGTCGATTCTTCGACTGCACAAGTACTTTTCTTTCGTTCTCTCCCTCGCTCTTGCTCTTGCCTTCTCCCTTGATTCCTTTGCAAAAGGGTTGAATGGAGTTTTACGCGATGATGCTCTCCTAGTCCTCTCTTTCTTGACACATGGTGCGGATCTACCCTTGGAAACATTCCTCCCTTTCGTGGTAGTTTCAATATTGATTTCGGGCAGCATTTCACGCTCAGAAGTAGAAGATGCACTCTTGGTGCCATCACTGCCGCTATAATTCATATGGGGGGAGCCACTGGATAGTTTCTTGATTTCATTCTTTGCCTGTATGAGTAACCATTCAACAGTCTTGCTAGCTTTATCAAAGCGTAGCTTGTCTTGCAGATCAAAGAACTCTCTGGCAACCTTTAGTGACAATCTCATTCTCCGATCTCTTGGTCCTTGAGCCGTGTTAATCTTGCTATGCCGATCTCTCTTTGAAGATCTCTTTCTTAGGATCTGATCAGTGCTGTTCTTGGATTTCTTGTTGCAGATTCCGGTTAGCTCAATAACGTCACTTTTATTGGAATCCGCCATGTTATTAACAACAGTACTCTGGGATAGATTAGTACTAGTAGCTGTTGCTCTCAAGGGTTGCTCCTGAAAAAAAAGGTCATAGTTTTGTTGGAGAAAAATAAGATGGTCTTCAAATTCTTGCTGATCACAAGGGATAAAAGGAGAGGGCAAGCAGAGAGATAAAGGAGGAGGGACATCTTGTTTGGGATAGGAAATGATATCACTGAACAAGGGCATGTTATAAGCTTGTTGATCACTACAGGAGATGGCGTCGTTGGCATTGTAGCTTAATGGAAACATTTGAGCTTTGCGATATCACCAAACAATACCTAGCTAGCCGCCGTAGAGCTCCCTTGGGAGGAATAGTCGCTTGAAAATGACATGTGCACCAATGTATTACCTAACATGCCTCCTTGTGCATAGAGTATTCTCTACTTCTCTAGCTAGTTCAAGTCCATGTATCCTTTTCAAGTTCACTTTCTCTGCAAACAATGGAAATCATAAGTGAGAGACGACAACAAATTGTTACTACTGTTTAGTTGTCATTTTTTTTTTCCTTCTTTTTTCTCCTTCCCTCCCTTTGTCAGAGAGCGAGTTTGCATACGCGTATGTGTTTGGTGAGTTTAAGATGGAGAGAAACAGGGAATATCCATCTACCTCCCCGACTAGAGCACGAGAAAGACAGCACAGCACAAGTACTACATGTCCATGGGGGGTGCAAGAATGGGAGATAAGGGGGAAGCTATGCAGGGATTTGAATAATGATGGTAGGAGTCAAGGCACCCTAGGAGAGGGGATTTTATGGGAGACAAGGAACTATCTTTTTTTTTCTTTTGTTTTTTTTTTCTTTTGTATAAAAAGTTGGATTAAAAAGCATGAAAGGGAAAGAGAGAAAGAAAACAGCATTGTTGTGGGAAGTGAGTGGACAGGAAACACCTAGTATTAGTGCTCCTTCACGTGGTTGCTAGCAGGTGAGACTTTGATAGTGAAGTCCTCGATCCCTCCCTCCCTTGAACAACCCAAGAGAGTTTGCATGGACATCATATGTATTCAATCCAATATTGTCTTAAAATTTACAAGATGAGTGAGTTTAAATGTGGGATAGGGTTGGTTTTTCTGTCTCAGGACAAGATTGATCTTATGGTATATATATAGTTGTATTTCATTTTCAATCTTGCAGCGGATGTGTGTAGCCCTAGAAAGGAAGGACAATTATTTCCTTCGCCCAAAGGGCGTGTACTACTGTGAGAGCCTGTCATGAGTCATTAGAGCCAATGCTGCTTTGACTGTGAATGTATAGAAACATGTCACTTTCAATTAAAAGAAAAAACCCCATCACTCTCTCTCTCTCTCTCTCTCTCTCACTCACTCAATTGTGTCTTTCTATCAAGTCTGAAAATGTTGTTAGGTTCCTTCCAAACCCATGCGTGCTTATCGGTTCAGCAGCTAAACGAGGAAGGAAAGCTCTCTCTCTCTCTCTCTCTCTCTCTCTCTCATACAATAATATCACCATCACAAACTCATTGTCAAGGAGGGTTTTTTGCTGGTGCTTTATACTATGTCATCCACCATGCTATCATCAAAACTACGCTAGCCAATCCCCTCATGCCATCATAACTACAGAGCCCCATGTGTCATCTTATTTGGAAATGGTAATAGTACTATTTACAAAACTATTTTTTTCAGGCTTAATTTCATTTATCTCCCCCCTCCCTTGCGTACTTTCTTTCTTTCCATTTATACATGCGCTCTCTCTCTAGCTGAGCACGACCCGTATAGGCTGGCAAGATTAGGAGGACCACATCATATGAAGAGCTACCTAGCTAGTTGTTCTAAGGTTGCTATCAGGGAGTTGATAAGTATGAATGAAAGGTGATAAAATGTACCATTTTCAAGTGTGGGTGATGAAGAGAGCATAAAACCATCAAAAGTCTTGCTTGGACTAAGTGCTTTCATTTCCATAATGAGCTCTCCGCCAGTACAAAAATTCCATTTGTGGTTGAAATCAAAAGAACCGTGGGGGAAAAATAAAGAAAAGAACACATTTCTGTGAGTAATTAACTCTGTTGTTTGTTGGTGTTTTACTCCTTCCCAAGTTCAATCTGGAATCTATATGTTAGGGGATGAACCATATATTTTCATAAAAAGCAAATCTCGCTGACTTCTTTGGCTATATTTTCTTTCTTATGTTGTGGCTTAATTAGTTATTAATTTCCCCAACATAAAATCATCAATTATTCAGAAATCTTTGGAAACTACCTCCTTAATTATTTAAGCTCCCTTTTTTTTCTAATCTTTTTTTTCCCCTTCTTATACTGCTAGGTGAACGTTGAATTGCAGAATTTATTAGATAAAGTATATGTTTTTACAAACTAAGATATGGGAGTGCCATGATCATAGCTATCTTCAAAGCAAGACTTTATTTCGAGTTTATTATTATTATTATTATTTGTTTTTCACATTTGGTGCGACAAATCCATCGTATCTATTCACTATCGAGCCAGTAATGATGCCCTAACAGTACCCATTATTTATTTACCAACGTTTTACCACCTCCCCCCTCCCCTCCATGTTCCTATTACTGAAGTACAAATATTGGTAGAACAGAAAATCCGAATTCGTGACATATATTGGGAGAAATGTCTTTCTTCATGTGAATGATAAGAAACAGGATAGCTTTACCGAATGCATTATTTAATCCTTTTGTTATGATTTGATTAGATATCCCATAAAGTCTTTGACATAACATGGTAACTATTTTAATCTTTTTTAATGCCAGTATTGGAGGGGCCCTTGATTTGATGCTTCGATACACGCGAGATGAATACATACTTGCCACACACAATGTCGTTTCACTGATGTGGATGGTCCAATACGACATACGTCTATCACGAGCTATCCGATATCCTATGATGCAAGAAAAGAAAAAGGAAATGAATTACGACCCCTCACTGCTCGGCCATATGCGTGTGCCTCCTTCTGAATCATTTATATACTCTACATCGACATGCCTGCTTCCTGTGGGCGATTAAGGTCGAATAAGGGTAACGGAGGACACCTTTTGGGAGTGTTTGTTTTTATTATTATTATTTTTACTAGCACACAACATAACATCGAACCACCTTTTCTACACAAGCTGGACAGGAGTGCAGGTCCAGATAATGCAAATAATTGACTCATCGTGCTAAGTTCTTGTTGAATGAGAGAAAGAATAATTAGAAAAGAACAAAAAAAATACATGTCTGTCTGCCTAATTATTTCGTCAATTTATGGTCGCCATGATGGATATTTTTAAGAATATATAAAATATAATATTTATATATGTATTTCGAGGATGTTTAAGAATATAATATTTAATAATTGTTTTTTAATATATTTTTTCTTGTGATATCTTTTCTCTTTCTCTAGCACAAGTTGTCGTTAGTCATGTAATAAGCATCCACTCTTAATTTAATTATATAAGAAACTTGAAAGTGTTCACCATAATATTCAAAGGCGTCCTCTCCGTACCGAGGAAAACTACAAAGTGAGCGAACAAGTAACGACATGGCTGTTATTTTATTTCATGTGGAAAAATAAATGGGTCTAAAAAGGAAGAATTACTATTGTCAAAAACAAATCTAATCATAAGAAATTCAAAATAAAATAAAATAAAATGTAGGTAAATTATGATTAATGTTAGAAATAAGAGATCATTTTCAAACCTCCTTTCTCCCACCTTTTGACTGAAACCCAAATCAATACCCAATTGAGATCAATTTATGACCGTAAAAATGGGTTTAATTCATTTTGATGGTGGTGGATCAGTCGTGGTATTGTGGTTCTCGATCTGCTAAGGTAATGATGGTCACTAGTTGATTTTGTTTCAAAACTTTTTTTTTTTAATATTCAAAATAGAGAGAAGTACTAAAAGATAAATATAGAAGTTAAATTGCTATTTTTATGTTTTCAGGTCAACTTGTTTATCAACTAAGATTAAATTTGTTTCTTTTTTATTATTATTATTTTAAAAGCACATCTCCTCCATCATGGTGAATCAAGAGAAATTTAACCACCAA
>Ga0325403_1007464_pt1:0-5000 | contig 10454 bp, 11 predicted proteins | sample PopdelMetagenome_19_FD_205665 | JGI IMG/M metagenome (GOLD analysis project Ga0325403, IMG submission 205665) | Populus deltoides microbial communities from Bellville, Georgia, United States - Xylem-PdKOR-R4 | ecosystem: Host-associated > Plants > Phyllosphere > Stem > Wood/Secondary...
GGAAATTGAACAGGAGAGTTTATAAGTCTGGCAGGAGCTTTTCAAACATTCCCTATTGTGACAATACTAGCCAGCACTTCAATTGTTCTAAGTGCTTGTTATTCAATCTACCTCTATAACAGAATATGCTTCGGATCGTGATCTCGTTATCTAAATCCTGTTATAGACCTAACAAGACTAGAATTTAATGTACTTATACCCCTACTCGTCCTTATAATAGCTCTCGGACTATATCCTAATATAGTACTAGACTATCTTCATGTCTCTTGTTCGAGTCTCATTTACTTAGACCCCCTTCGCACAATACCATAAATATAATCTTTATCTTTATCTTTACCTTTACCTTTATCTTTATCTTTATCTTTATCTTTATCTTTATCTTTATCTTTATCTTTATCTTTATCTTTATCTTTATATAAATATATATAATAAACAATAATAATAATTAATGGAATTACATTTTTTAAACGTATAATTAGCAATTTATAATATTCTCTGATTCTGATTCTGATTCTGAATCTCGTCATAACAGCAGGTGCCGGGATCAGGGAATAAAGTAAGAGAGTCCTTAGCTAAAAATAATGAATCTAAGTAACTAATTATTTATACGGCTATATATATATATAATATATAATATATATAATATATATAATATATATAATATATATAATATATATAATATATACAATATATAATAACCATGCAAGTTAGTGTAAAGGTTAACATGACTGGCTCATGATCAGTTGTACTAGGTTCAAATCCTGGACTTGCTCTAGTTTGTATAAAAAGACTAGTTAATGGGTATTATCGATTCTGGTAACGGATTTAGAGTTAATAAGATTTTGAGAGAATGGATTTATAGCTAAGATTATAGGATTCTCGATTCTCGATTCTCGATTCTCGATTCTCGATTCTCGATTCTCGATTCTCTAGAATTACTTATAGCTAATAATAATAATTATCTATAAGATTAGTTATTAGTTATAAATCACCATTACAGTAATTACTACGATTATATCGAAGATATAATGGTTATAAATTACCATTACCATAACCATAACCATAACCATAACCATTACCATTACCATAACCATAACCATAACCATAACCATAACCTACGTAATACTTCCACACCATCCACTCTCTCGTATTACTTCCACACCATTTTCTCAAAATCTTATATCGAAGATATAATGGTTATAAATCACCATCACCATCACCATTACAATTACCATTACCATTACCGTTACTGTTACCATAACCATTACCATTACCACTATCATAATTACTACGTAAAGGGTTCGATTCTCGTGAATGGCTGTAGTTAAATATGTTACAAGATAGCTGATAGCTCTATTAGTTCAACGGTCGAGAACTTTAGCCTTTCAAACTAACAACACCGGTTCGACTCCGGTATAGAGTATGCTATGCGGTTTAGAGTTAATAATTATATCTCGAATCTCGAATTATAACCATTCTAAATAATAACTACGTAATGGAGGTGGTGATGGATTTAGATTTAGGGTTAGAGTTAGAGTTAGAGTTAGGGTTAGAGTTAGAGTTATAATTAGAGTGTGAGTTTGAGTTAATAATTATCAGATTCTCGAGACTCGACTAATTACGCTGAATTATTTTATTATTTTATTATTTTATTATTTTATTATTTTATTATTATAATAGTTATTATTATTATTATTCCAATTCTATCTATTTTACACACATCTCTAGAAGTAATAGTGTGTGGGAGTAATAGTTAATATGGTAAAAGAGTGTGGAAGTATCTAATCATACGAATTATTTAGAGTTTTAGTTTGAGTTTGAGTTTGAGTTTGAGTTTGAGTTTGAGTTTGAGTTTGAGTTAATAATTATAGATTAGGTTTTCGATTTTGAGAAAATGGTTATAAATTACCATTTATAATAATAGTTTTAGTTGTAGTTAAAGTTAATAATGGGTTATCGACTCTGTCTCGAGAATGGTGTAAAAACGTACCATCTAAAAAAATAAATAACCAGTCTTTCTAGCTCAATTGGATAGAGCGTATTTCTTGTAAAAATAAGGTTAGTGGTTCAATTCCGCTGAGAGACATGACGAAGTAATTATTTATAATTTAATTAATTTATTAATTATTAATAGTAAATTATAAATTATAAATTATAAATTATAAATTATAAATTATAAATTATAAATTATAAATTATTAATTATAAATTATTAATTATTAGTTATAAGTTATAAGTTATAAGTTATAAGTTATTTAGAGCCGTCGAAATACGATACGATTCTCGTTATAAATAATATTATTATATTATATTATATTATAAATAATTTATACGTCTATAAATAATTACGAATAAATACAAGTACGTACTAAGATAGGCGGATTGCGTGATAGAATAATGGGAATTCACAGGAATTTGGGCCCTGCTAATCCCAGTTCGAATCTGGGTCACGCATAGATTCTAAAATTCTAATTCTAATTCTAATTCTAATAAGAATTAAACTAAGAAAGATCGAGAACCCTATCCTATAAATATATAAGTAATAATTAGCTATTAATTAAATAATAATTATTATTATCTTATTTATAGTTATCTTATTTATAATTATTTAGATCAGGTTCTCGTTATAAATTTATTCGGCAATAGATAATAACATAGAATGGAAGAAACAGAAACCAGTAAAAGGTCATAAAAGATAATACTGAAGATCTAATATCACAGTAGCTACCTATTACTTCCACACCATTTATATATATATTTATTATATATTTATTATATACTTATTATATATTTATTATATATTTATTATATATTTATTATATACTTATTATATATTTATTATATATTTATTATATATTTATTATATATTTATTATATATTTATTATATATTTATTATATATTTATTATATATTTATTATATATATATATTTATTATATGTAAATCTGGAAGTAATACACATAAACAAAATATAAACATGAGAATTCTTAAAACACACCCAATTCTAGGTCTAGTTAACTCATATCTGGTAGATTCACCACAACCAGCAAATATTAGTTATATATGAAACTTTGGAAGTCTTCTAGGAAGTTGTCTAGTGATCCAGATTATTACAGGAGTAACTCTAGCAATGCATTACACACCTAATGTAGATCTGGCATTTATTTCGGTAGAGCATATCATAAGAGACGTGGAATATGGATGACTAATTAGGTATCTTCATGCTAATGTAGCATCCTTTTTTTTTATTTTTGTATATCTACACATTGGGAGAGGGCTGTACTATGGTTCTTACAAGTCACCTAGGACACTCCCATGATCTATTGGGGTAATTATTCTTATTGTAATAATAGCAACCGCATTTATGGGTTACGTTCTACCTTATGGTCAGATATCTCTATGAGGTAGTAAATCATACCGCCTCACATGCAGCGACCTACTAAGTATTCTAATAACATCCTACTACTTCATTATGGTCTACCTAACACCAGAGCGGATAGCAAAGCGAATGAGAGCTAATATGAGAATTGGCCCACACAATCATGACATTATGAGTATCTTTTACGGAACTCTACTAGGTGATAGTCATGCAGAGCGACGAGGAGGTATAGGAACACGTCTAAGCATGAGTCAAGAGTCTCACCATGGTGAATACCTGCTGTGACTACATGCACAAATGGCTAATCGAGGTTATTGTAATCCTGTACAGCCTAAAATACAAACACGACTAGGTACAGGTGGTAAACTGAGATATATTTTTAGATATCATACATATACATACTCTAGTCTGGATAGCCTTTACTCAGCATGATACACTAATAATATCAAGCACGTTCCTGATAACATTGCTGAATTCCTGACACCTCTTGCTCTAGCTATCTGAGTAATGGATGACGGTTCAAGAGTAGGTAAGGGGATAAAGCTTTGTACGAACTCGTTCACATATCAAGATTGTACACGTCTAACTCAAGTAATACATGACCTGTATGATGTAAAGTCTAGCGTACAATCAGCTGGGAGACCAGGACAATATCATATTTATATCTGAGCTGAATCCATGTTCGATCTACGATCAGTGGTACGACCGCATATGGTGTCTTCCATACTCTATAAGCTTGGAGAAAAGTAGCACTGTTAAATTAAAAAATATGAATATGAATATGAATATGAATATGAATATGAATATGAATATGAATATGAATATGAATATGAATATGAATATGAATATGAATATGAATATGAATATGAATATGAATATGAATATGAATATGAATACTTAGAGGCTCTGTATAGTCCTTACAAGTACGGATATAGGCAAGTACTCCCTGTAACTGTATTAGCTAGAGGTAGCATACAGGTATAAGATAAGGGCGACACTGATGAAAACGGTCAAAGACATTAACCTCAAGTCAAGACCGTCGGTTACTTCTGCGAAATGCACGGACAGGAGTGATCGCTACAGACTGGTCCATCGGTGGGTTTATATCCAACCAGATCTAACCTAATATAATATAATATAATATGATCTGATATAGTTTAATATCAATCTGATCAAATATCACGAGAGATATAGAGACAAGATATAGGCTTAATGTACAGTCGACGCTCCCGTAGCCATCCGTGCTATCACAAGGCTCTATAAGAACCTCTTGATGCAAGAGTAATAGAGTACAGGGTCGTGTATTGGATGGTAAAAGTAATTATCCTTAATTAAATAATATAAACGATGATAAGCGTATGTTAATAGAGACATGGGGATAATAGCTAACCTTAGATAAAGGTACAATACTATGATTGGGAGCATGGCAACAGTAATTACAAATCTAATAAGTGCAATTCCTTGAGTGGGTGGTGATCTGGTTGAATTTATCTGAGGAGGTTTCTCTGTAAACAATGCAACTCTAAATAGATTTTTTAGTCTTCATTTTGTACTACCTTTCATTCTAGCAGCTCTAGCAGCAATACATCTCCTGACCCTACATGAGCATGGTTCAAGTAATCC
>Ga0325403_1007470_pt1 | contig 10450 bp, 6 predicted proteins | sample PopdelMetagenome_19_FD_205665 | JGI IMG/M metagenome (GOLD analysis project Ga0325403, IMG submission 205665) | Populus deltoides microbial communities from Bellville, Georgia, United States - Xylem-PdKOR-R4 | ecosystem: Host-associated > Plants > Phyllosphere > Stem > Wood/Secondary xylem...
AATATTTAAATTAAAAACCATCAATATTAATATATATTTTTTAAAATTATTTTATAACCTCAATTTCAAAAGCATTTTTAACCAAACACATTAAACTACTTTTTCTTCAACCTCAATTTCAACCACTGTTTTAACCAAACATCTATTTTTTCAAACCAATCTCAACTAAAAGTACTTTTTATAAAATAATTTTTTTTCAAATAACAACCACAACAGCTACCGCAATACCAAACACACTCATCATTGCCCACCAGCCATACTTGCCAATCCAAAATTTTCTATATTAGGTGGTTTTAACTAGCTATTTAAAATCTGGATAATTTTAGTGTCAAAAAAATAGTATATAGGCATTTCCAACATTTTTTTTTGACAAAAAGATTTTCAATCATAAATTATGTTTAATTGAATAAATTGATATTTAATTAAGAAATAACTAAGATAAAAATATTTAATCTTACAACATGGAACATGTACTCAGTTGTGTTTAATAACTTTATTTTTTATAATAAAATTTTTATTTAATCAAACAATTATTTGTGCCAATAAAAAATTAAAAAAAGTCGTTAATAAAAGCGAATTGAATAAAATTATGAAACTCAATTATTAAACAGTCTAAATGTTGAATGGTAAAACTGGAAAAAAAATCTAGATTAACCCGAGTTAACCCGCTACATCACAACCATTGGCATAAAATTAGAATAACTTCATCAAAAGAAAAGTGAAAAAAAAAACCATGAAGATCAATTCTAAAAAAATATATTAAAGAATAAAATTAAAATAAAATAAAAAGAGATTTAAAAAATACTGAAGTCAACTCGTATTATCTTTCGAAACTCATAATCATGATCATAAAGCCGAGATTGACTGTATAGAAGGCAAACCCTCCCAAAATAAGCAAATGTCTTAAAAAAAATTGAGTGATAAAACTAAAAAAAATAATAAAAAAAACAATGAAAGAAAAATCTAGATCAATTTGATTTAACCCGCCAACTTTATATCTATGAATATAGAATTGAAATAACCCCATAGAAAAAAAAAAAAACTTAAAAGCATGAATATCAATTAAAAAAATTAAATGTTGAAGGATGAATAAATTAAATTTATAAAAGGATTTAATAAAAATTCAAAAATTAATCCTTAAAACTTGTAATCATTCTCATGAATCTAGGATCGATCCTATAAAAAGAAAAAAAAATCTCAATAAAAAATAAAAAGAAAAGGCTAAGGGATGAAATTAGAATGCAAAAGGCAAAAGTTTAGACAAACCGAGCCACAGAATTATCCGTGTGGCGCGGGGGAATATACAAATAATTTTGAATCAAATAAAAAGTATAAGTGCATGTGCAATAATAATAATTAGAGAAGGTGGTGTTTTTCGTTCAACTAAAATAAAAAAATCAAGATTGTCAAATAACTTTTAACATTAAAATCATATTTCTTAAAAAAGAATCATTTTTGTTTTGTTCTGGCGTTGAAATCATATTTCTCCAAAATCAAAACTTCGGATTCATTAACAACATTTTAACCCAGGGCCTGTCGGTAAACAGGTGGTTCATATGTTCTTTGCGGATTTTTTATCCGAAACTTTATTTGCGATGCCCTGATGTCCAGACAGGTCTTTATAGATAAATTGGAAACCAAGTCGCAATCCTCCATCAACACTCCAGTGAGGGGTCCTAACAAGGCAGCCATATGACAGGCTTCAGATATCATATCAATACATTCTATTAGCTACACTTGAACTCAAAAGTTCAAGCCATGGAAATTATCTCACAACTGCAGTTTTCTCATTTCCTAGTAACTGCCCACAAAGGCTATAAAGTTATAGAGACCGCGAAACCTCAGATGTAGTAATAATGATGATGATAATTAATTTATATCTGCAGTCAACATGATGATGAGGAGCATGAACACACCCATGAGCAGCATGCCATACAGCCAAACCACATTGATGCGATGCATCATAATCACAACCACAACCACATCCTGATGCTGAGGTTAAATAATAACCCCTACATAAATCCAAATGGATTCTGCTGCGGATATCACATCACGGAAGAAAAGGGTTGTGAGAAGAATGCGCCTCTTTCTGCTTTTTGTAAGCCCTGAGAAGCAAAACAATCAAAGATAGATGTGACCACATACTCTAAACAAAAGCTCCTGGCTAAAATTTGACAATCCTTTGGGTTGACACTGCTAATCACCTGGTGGCATTTAACCCCCCCAGTCCAACCGTTCCCAGAATAATAAAAAGGAAAGGGATCTGAATCAGAGCACGATTGCTTCTTCCACCATGCCCTCTTGGCACTCCAGTCCTCACAACTCGGGCATATGTTGCTAAACAAGACAGCTCATGTTTGATCGAGTGATGACAGCCAGAAAAAGAAAGGAGAAAACAAAATTGCAATTAAAAAAGCAATGTTACCTGAAGCTGAATCTTCTCCTTTTGCACCTGCGGTTGCCATACATGAAACTTTTAATAACTCATTCTCATTGGTAGTAAATAGCAGTTCAGCTAAGTAACGGCTTCATAATCTTCTGAACAGGGCGATTAACACATAAATCGTGGTTTGCAAACTCATCCAAATGACATATTCCAATTAGACACTGCAACTGAATGATCTCATGCAAAAAACTCAAGATTGCATTCATTTAATATTTAAAGCAAATGGAATTGCATCTCCAATGTTTGGGTAATTGTTTATCTAAATTTTTAAGGGAACTTGACCTCCAACAATCAATATGAATCCATACTTTTAAAGACAAGAGGCATTCATTCATATAAATAAACTGATAACTTCATGAACATGGATATTAATAAATACTAACTCATCTAAACTTCAGTCTCAGAATAGTTTGCTAAACATGTAAGACTATATGAGATGTAAGATTATCTGTTACAAAAGCAGCAAACATATATGCATATCAAATTAGAATGGGCAGAAGGACATCATTAACAAGTAGACCTGTAGTGCCAACACCATCAAAATACCAAATCAAGAACATACTTACAAAACACAGAGTCAAGGAAAAATAAATCAAATGAACCAATTTGATTGAAGAACAAAGACAGAAAATAAAGGTTAGATAGGCTACTTAGTGGGGATCAACTATTATGATTAAGAAATAAAAAAATAGAAATCAGAATAAGGAAAGACAACCTGGAAATGTGACAGAATCAATTAGGACTGTACGAAGACCTTAACAATCACATACTGCATAACAAAATACAAGATGATAATCGGTCTATGATATTACCGATTCACTTTGCTATCAAAATATTAAACGTGTATCTCACTGCTTACTCCAGGTTTGATGAGCCACATACATATTAACTAATCTGTCAAATCATCATCAAGAAAATCAAGACCATCATCATCAGTGGTAACTCCTCCGGCAGCAGGAATAACATCCAAAGGCTCAAGTACCCCAGCCAATGTCACCATATCTGCAGGTCTCTTTTCTTGATGGTCATTCTCATCCATTTCATCTCCATCAAATTGTTCCATCTCATTATAAAGGATCTCCTAAAACAGGACCAGAGGTTTCACCAAGTTCTCAATCACTCCCTGAAGAATTGAGGCAATGTGCAGGATAAAAGAATATTTTGAGAAAAAGTAGATATAATTGGAGGTACCTCATCTTCTTGCATGGTTTGTTTCTCTGACTCTACAAGCCAGTCATCCAGTATGTTTTCAGTAATTAAGTTGTCAAATGAGACCACATCACCAGGCTTTCTTCCTAGTTGGCGTTCTCTTAGACGCAAATTATAGTGGACAAAGGTAAGCTCATTCCATCTCTTCCGGGATGCAGTACTATGCCTTTTACTATGAACTTGATCATATATACTCCAAGTGTGTTCACATATGAGAGATGAGCATGTCTGGCTTAGTATACGAATGGCAATTCGTTGAAGCTCTAAGCAACTTATCCCATGTTGTTGCCACCATGCAGCTAATAAGATATTGATAAGTGTACATATTTAGATCACCTCTTGATTTTGCATAATAATATAAGCAATCAGACTCCATAATTTGATTTATGCTTAATCAAAGATGCATGACATCTTGGACAAATTACCTGGATCAAGTTCCATTCTAGTACTAATAGCCAAATCAGTTCCAAAATCAGCTTTCGCAGACACAAAATCAGGGATCTGCTGGGGTCGCACATTTAAAGATCAACAAAATTAAGAATACATAACAAAACATCAAATCATGAGCATGAAAATAGTTCTTTTGGCTGCATTTTGTGGCATCATTTAGTGCAGCACAAATTAATGGTAGCCTAACCTTCAGACAACTAACTACACAAAAATATCTCTAATGTTAGTCCTGTCCTTAAAAATGATACAACAGCAACCAAAAAAATACACAACAAAAAGCACATTACCTGCATGGATGCAGAAATTCTTTTGCCATTGTCAACTTCCAGTCGAACAATACATTCATTAAGACCACGAACAACCTCAGGATTCTATGACAAAGATACATTCATTTAGACCACGAATAACCTCAGGATTCTATGACAAACAAATGACACAAGGACAGAATGGCAGGACATTAAGCTTAAAACCAAAAGAGGTGTAGTTGACATAGCTCATACCAATAGGAAATCAGGTCGATAGCGGTAAGATGGATTTAGAAAGTAAGCAGCCACGTAAAGTGGGTGGTGAAACAGAGAGCTCCATTGGTTTTCTATCACAGTCCAGAAAGGTCCATATTTCCGTGCATCATCCCCATGAATAATTTTAATTGCATGTTTAGCTCTGCACATGTCATTATATATATATGCTATTGATCGGGTTTCATCACCATCTATCTTCTGAAGAACAAATGCAACCGGTTCTAAGGATTTTTTCACGTGCTGCACCTTCTTCCAGAATGTGGCATTTAAGACAATTTTTTCAACTTCTCTGCCATCATCTGATTTGGGAAATCGGGAAGATATCCATTTGTTTGATTGGAACATTCTCTTAAGACCAACCCTTTGGTCCAACAAACTTTGTAAAGTGAAGAACGTAGTGCCAAACTTAGTAACAGCCGGCCTGAGAAGTTCTTGTCCCTTTGTGAATTCTTTTTTCATATAATTCAACAACCAGGTATTGTTGTAAATAAACCTTGTAACTTTTTTAGCCTTATCTACGCACTCTCCTACCCATTTTATATTCAAAAAGTCCTCTACCATTTGATCAATGCAATGGATAGCACATGGTGTCCAAAATAAATTTCTCCTTTTCTCTTCAAGCATCTTCCCAGCAGTCTTAAAACTGGCAGTGTTTTTAGTGATTACCTGTGTCGGAAACCAGAAGAAAACAGCTTATTAGGCACCCGTTTACGAGTGCATTTGAGTAACGTGAGAAATGTCAGAAATAAATATTTAACTACCTGAACAACATTTTCCTCACCAATCTCTTCCACCACCTTGTCCAACAACTTGAAAAGGCTTGCGGCATCTTCTATCATATCAGTGGCATCAATAGAAGAAACAAAGTATGCACCTCGGGGACAACAGGCCAAAAGGTTAATTGATGTCCTACCCTGGAGATCGTTCCAACTATCAGCAACAATAGAACAGCCAGTAATTGTCCAAGATGCCTTAAACTCTTCAAGATATTCTTTTATTGTAATGATCTCATCCTGAAGAAACCGACCAGATAGTAGTTGGCTTGAAGGTCCCTGCAGACCAGGCCCATATTGGCCAACCAACTCCAGCATTTTGAGGAAATATGGGGAATTTGCTGCATTTGAAGGGATTCCTGCATGATAAAAGAATTTGCAGATGGAAGAGATCACTTCCTTTAGAGCTTTCTTCTCAAAACCCATCCTTGCTTTTGTTTGCCTGTAGTGCGATGATGTTTGGTTTTTAAGAGACTTCAAAAACACTGAATCCAATCTTGATCTTTTCATTGGTGGTTCAGCACCGTTGCTGCTACTACCAGGGGACCTCCCCTTGATATTATTTCTGATGTCATTGTCTGAAATTTTATCATCAATGGCCAGCAAATCCTTACTTGAATATTGCAACAACCCTCCCTCCTGCTCCTCCTCTTCATCCTCGTTATCTGAGTTGGTATAGAAAGTGGATATCTCTTTAGATTCAGGTTTCCGATTCCTTCTTCCAGTACGGTGCCATTTCATGTTCTCCTTGATTCTAAGGTACACCTCCTCAGGTGCCTTGTCACAATAGGCAACTTCCCCAGGGATCCTAGCCAGATGTTGTTTAAAGCGATTGATGCCTCCACTAATAATTTTCTCACAATAATTGCACTTCACTCTTTTCTTCTTTTCATCTTGAGCAATACAATGTTCCCAGCCCGGGTCCACATATCCTAAGGATCGAAGAGAAGCAAACCTTATAACCAAGTTCTTGTCACCCACCACCTTTTTGCCTTTTTGTTTGTAACTGCAGGAAGCTTCCTCCATGTCATTATACTCACTAGAGTGGAAAGCTAAAGATGCCTGTTCAAATTCAGCTTGCCTTCGCTTTCGACCTGAACGGCATCCTTCCAGGTTTTTTCTCATATTGAAGCATACGTCCTCAGGAACCTTAACACAATGAGTAACTTCACCAGACATTCTAGCTAAATGTTGTTTCAATCTGAATATTCCACCACTAACTATTTTCCCGCAGTAGTTGCATTTGACCTTCTTTTTTCTTTCATCTTGAGCAATGCCATGTTCCCATCCAGGATCAATATATCCTGAGGATCGAAGTGGGGCCATTTCTTCAAACATTCGTGTATTAGCACAGCAGCAGCAGCTTATATCCTTGGCTGTTACATTCAAAGAAGCATTAAAATAAGCAAACAGCTATAAGAAATGAAAACATGCAGGGATTTAAATTTTAGAGCAACCAAAAGACTACACTATCTAAGGGGGTAATAAAAGCACCAGACAAAGGAGCCCTCCTAAATCGGAAACAATATTATTGCAACAAAAGAGATGTACATTATGATAAAATCATCTCTTGAGATTGGTCACGGTTTTGGTGCTTGTAGTTTACTGGCAGATGTCCTTAATATAACAGGACTTTGAGCAAAATTGAAAAGAACGAAGAAAAAAAGATCCAACTAAGATATAAATATATAAAATGATTAAGGTTGAACAAATTATGATCCAAAAGACAAGCAATGATACTGGGTTAGCTAAATGGATGATGAATGTGGCGGTGTAGCACAAATTAAGGACTTCAATTTGACATGAATTTCAGTCTAAAAAAAAATAAAACAAAATCCTTGATACCAACAACGAAAATTTCACATGCCCCGCCAGATTTCCATATATTCCAAGTGAAGGACAAAGTCATCCCACTGACAAAGAAAATAGGACACCCACAACAGCACAACGCCAGCAACATCCACAACAAAATAAAGAAAAAGAAAATAACATGGGCAATTCTGAGTTTCATCAATACCATGCAGCAAGAAAATAGGAAACAAATTCAGTAAAAGAATCAATTTACCATGTTATCACCCTGGAAATCCTTTCTCAAGTGCAAGGCTCCTGTTGCATGTACCTCTAAACCTAGTCGACTTGTGTTTCTTCCTCAAAGTCAAAACCGTAAAATGGGTCTTCCAAACAAACCTGTGTTAGTTACAAAAGCTACAGTAACAAGTGAGTTGAGAACCCAAAGAGCAAGCAATTAACATGAAAAGCAGGGCACAGCAAAAAAATACACCCACAAAGGAAACAAAAAGCAAATAGCAGATTTACTACAACAAAGTCATCTCAGCAGACAGACAGGAGATGCAACAGCATGAAATTGATACACAATGTTTCTAGAAGTTTCTATTCAAAGTCAATCAATAACTCAAATACATGTATGCAAAACCATGAGAATATTAATGCAGAATCGCAGCTTCGGCCACTTCCAATAAGTTTTCTAATCCATTTTTCAGAGTTTGCAAACCACGATTTAAGTTTTTCAATATATCTCGAGATACAAAAAGAAGTGAAGAATTACCGGTCTGCAAATAAGTGTAAGCTTCTGAAATCTGCAGCAAACGCAAAAACAGCAGTTAGAACCATGAAAACAATTCTATAAAAAAAATTACCTGGCACAATACACAACCTAAAGACTCGCAACATTTAGTTTGACATTATTTAAAAAAAGAGGGAAAAAATTACAAATCGAATTACTACAGCAAAATGCGCATTGATGCTATAATGACCGTTCATCCGCCTAGGCCCTAATCATAATACAGATGCAAGCAAGCATTTTAGCCACACATGGTGTGTCAGTTTTACCGAAGTAACCAACCATAAGTTGAGAAGATCACAAAACTCTTGAAACACTGAAAAAGAAAAGGAGTCAACAAAAAAAAAAAAAAGGTTCGTGAATGCTTAATCACCAACTTAAACTTGGACTCGGCACCGGGCTTTTCATGAAGAGGAAAGAGGTCAGGATGAGATTCCCATACTTTCTTTCTGTATGCAGCTTTAACCTAATACATAAGATGGAGACGCAAATAAATAAATAAATAAATCATTTGACAACAAGAAGCAAGGAAACAAAGAGAAGAGCTTAGCTTAGCTTGAGAATCAATGATCGATTACTATAGAAAGTGATGTATTCAAACCCTAGAATTAGAAATTAATTTTATTTATTTACCGGAGCTTATAAAATATAGATTCGAAAGAGAAACGACTAACGGATCAGGCGCTGTGTTAAGATCAAGATTGCAGAAGAAATTGAAGAAGGGGAGAGAGAGAGAGAGAGCTGACCTGAGAGAGAGTGGGGCGGGAATTGGGAGGGAAGCCTAGCAAGACCTTGGCCTCATCACCCTGCATTTCTTTCTGTAATAATCTCCTTTTTGAGGGGTTGTTCTTGTTGGTCTTTGCTGCTTCTTTTCCCCTCTTCGAACCGAATAATAAGAAATAAGAAAAAATAAATAAATAAACGTATTGAACTACAGTACGTTGTTGAGTTTTCTTTGGATAAACCACTATAAATCCAATGAAGTTTCACTTTCACTACTCTGTATTGGTATATGTGTTGGAGTTGTTTTTAAAAATATTTTTTATTTAAAAAAATATTATATTAGAATTTAAAAATTATTTAAAAATATAAAAAAATTAAAATTTTTTAAAAACATTTTTTAACCACAAAATAAACATACTTTTATCCTTCAAATATTTTCAAAATATTCTTTATTTGAAATATATTGAAATAAATTTTTTTATTTTTAAAATTTTATTTTTTACATTAATTTAAAAAAAAATCAACTTTTTTTAAAACACAAAATCATGCAAATAGAAATATAATAACATTACGAGAAGATGCACCCACTTTTAGAGGTGGATTCGATATTTTCATGAACAAACTGCCCTCCATTCTACTCTTGTTTTTATTGGAAGTTAAATATATGTAGTCGTTTGGAATTTATTTATTTTAATCTTCGTGAGTGGATAATGTAAATTAACTGACGGTTATTTTCATGTAATAATTATTCAAAATTGAATACCTGCCATCTGTTATAATAAGGTTTTTTTTTTTGTTAGCTTAATTAAATTACTATTACAAGATTTCTTTTCATAGATTAATTATATATGTATATATATGAACTTATATATAAGAACTTAAAATTGAACTTATATTGTATTTATTGAGAGGAGCTATCATGAATCTGAACAGGAGTAATTTTATTTTTTAAAAGAATATGAAGATATACGGATAAAAATAAAAATAAAAATATTTCATGTTAGGTTGAATTTTGAAGCTTTTAAGTTTTTATTAATTTTAAAAAAACTAAAATTTTTATTTATGTTCATAATGATAAGTGAGCGTGATATATTTTAAATAAGATGTTGTTTAAACTCGACTTGAGTTTCACTTGGTTATTTGATAAATAATCCTAGCATTCTAAGTTCAGTTATTTTATTAAATTTAATTTAAATTATTAAAATTAGAAAATAAATAAAATATATTGAATGTGACTGTGACTCTTTTTTTTGGTTGGATTATTACTTATGAGAATAAAAGCTAAAGTCCAATCAAACAATAAAAAAAACGAATTACATTGAGTTGATTGAGTTGAATAAAGGTATAGCTAAGCCTAGTTTCTTATATTAGTGTAATTATACCCAAAGCTAAAAGAACTTGGGAATTTATAGCGTATATACTCATATTTTAATAGTAAAATTACTATTTTTTTTTCTTATAGATCATACTCATTTGGCTTGGTATTGTAGAAAAGGTTTTTTTTTATGGGATCCATTATTCCAAGAATTGACAAGGTTAAATAATTTTTTTATATTTTTATTGTAGTGTAATTACCATTGAAAGCAATAAAACATTAAAATTAGGTAGGGTTTTTTTTTTTTTATCTTTGACCTAGTTTTAAAAAGTTAAGTCACTTCATTGCTCTTAGAAATTTTTTTAAAAAAATATATTTGATTTAGAGTTTCTTTTAACTTTTACATTTGGTTATTTAATAGTTATTGAGTGT
>Ga0325403_1007471_pt1 | contig 10450 bp, 5 predicted proteins | sample PopdelMetagenome_19_FD_205665 | JGI IMG/M metagenome (GOLD analysis project Ga0325403, IMG submission 205665) | Populus deltoides microbial communities from Bellville, Georgia, United States - Xylem-PdKOR-R4 | ecosystem: Host-associated > Plants > Phyllosphere > Stem > Wood/Secondary xylem...
ATCAAAATGGATTTCTTTTTATTCAATTTCATTATTCTCGTAAAGTTTTAGTCTTAATTTGGACATTAATATTGCCACAATTACACCATGCTATCAGCTTTGCTGGTTTTAGCGAATTCCAATTAATAATTTATGATGTTTTTAAATTATTTTGATATACTAATATAAAAAATATTTTTTAAAAATTAAAAAAAATATCATTCTAATATATTTATAAATAAAAAATATTTTAAAAACAATCATAACCTAACTTTCTAAGATGCTTTTTCATTCAGCAGATTCGTTTTATGCGACAAGTTGCAAAATTTGAAATTTAAGGCTCGAGATTCTAGAATAATAAAATCTTAATTTCTACTTTAAAACATTACCTGTCAACATCAAAATGGATTTCTTTTTATTCAATTTCATTATTCTCGTAAAGTTTTAGTCTTAATTTGGACATTAATATTGCCACAATTACACCATGCTATCAGCTTTGCTGGTTTTAGCGAATTCCAATTAATGACATATTTCAGTTATAATGATTTTATCCTTAAATTTCAGTTTTTTTTTTTTTAAGCATGAAGAGACTATGTTCGCAATGAAAGAAAATAAAACATATTGAGCATTTATAATTTTTACTTAATACATTACAAAAAAAAAATTATATGCTAACCTATTAAATTAAAAAAAAATCAACATTTAAAATATTTTATGGTTTAACTCTACTAAATTTAATTTTTTTACTTGTTAATGAAAAGATTAGACTTGAAGGAAATAAAAAAACACAAGTGATGAAAGCATTGCTTAAAAAGGAACGATAACAAGTTGAGAAAATGATTAAGAAGTATGTATTCAAGGAAACAAAAGATAAAAAGGGGTTGTCTTTGTACCAGAAGATTGAATTGGGATGCATATACGTAAAGATAGATTTTCTGGACATAAGAAATCAAAGTTGATGCTTATAGGAGATGATTCATTGAAGGAGTCAATGCCTATAAAGTGAATGTACAAGATGGGTATAATGTTAGTGTTATATTCAAAGTTCCTAATCTTTCTTTGTTTGATGTAAGTGATGATTTGAGGTCGGATCCTTTTGAGGAGAAAGTGGATGACGTGATGCATAAGGATTTTTAATTGGATCTATTCCAGGGCCTAAAATGTAGTGGATCCATGAGGAGTTCAATGAGCTATGTCAAGAGGCTTGAGTTAAAAAGGTTCAAATCTGTCAATCTGAACCTCTGTCTATATTTGGAGCTACAGGAGGGGTTTGAATGCGATTCCAATTAGGTTAGAAATTAGACATCTATACCTTTATAACTATATATGGTAGGCTCTCTAATTTAATTGGAAAAGAAAGAATGACGTGTTTAAAGTTAGGCATATAATCTGCCAGCAAAGTACAAAAACATAAAAAGACATTGTTTTCTTAAGAGTTATGGATTCCATTCACTATAAAGAGTTCTTAATGCTATTGGAAACTTAGGTGGCAGCCATTAGCTTACTTATTTTACAAATATTTCATATCAAACAAGAAGAATTAATTGGTCAAAAATTAATTCTTGTTTTACAAGGCATCAAGCTTTTGTTCAGCAAGAATTCTTCAATAATTATTTCTCTTGGATATTTTTCACTATCATACGTGGCTAAAGGTGAAAACTAATCTTATCCTATGATTTTATTTATCTTTATTATTTTAAACCTAATTTTAATTAGTTTGGGCCTTATTTAAATTGGATACATGTTTAACCCTTAGTTTTAGAGTTTACAAATAAATACTTTTATATAAGGATTTTATTCAGTTTTGACAATAATAACAAAGTTGTCATATATTATGTGTGCTCTGTGTGTGGTGAGTGATTCTCATACTTTTGTTATTGATTGAACTACTCAAACTTATTGAAGGATTGACCAATCTTCATGATGTTTTCTATACTTCTCATTTGTTTCTCAATATAGGTATATGGTGGGGGTGGTCTTCTTTATATTCTTATTCTTCAATACAAATTTCCTACTAGGTCAAGCTCAAATTCAAACTTGATCTTAGCTTTCTTGGTAGTAAATCAATTTGTCTATGGGTTCACGAATTCTTATATTTGTAGGGTTTGCTTCAAGTCCTCACAACATGGAAGATAAATTAATGGGATTTGTTTTAAGATTTCTTTACTGATTGTGGAATCTAGTAGGAGACAATAAAAAAATAATGAAGCATCGTCTTTAAAAAAATATTAAAAAGTAGCAACATTCATGTGACATGCCAATAGTGGAGAACAAAAGTAGCATTAAGACATTATCAATGATGATTGTATGTGTTCTTATTAAAAATAAGTAGAAATAAAATAAGTTACATTAAAAAAAAGTCAGCCGGTACAATACCACATCAGCACCACCACCTACATCAATAATAACTTGTGTGATCCAAGAGATTTATTGTCATTGTTAAACATTTTAGTCGGTAAATCACTCAACCTTTCAATTAGTTGAATTCAACTTCTCTAGTTTTGCACTTGTTATTAAAAGTTGTCACCTTAATATTACTTTTCTGGCTAGAATATATATATATATATATATATATATTGCATTTTATTCATTATATTTTTGCTTCTCAACAAACTTTGTCATTAATATTTAGCAACTAATCATTTTTCTTAATTATAATGCTTGGCATAACTAGTCAAAAGTTGTGACATTATGCTTTGTTAACCATTTGCACTTAAAAGATCTAGAATTGCATACTTTCAATTTTCTTAGTGCATTATATTCTTGATTGATCTCCATATTAAGAGAGAGAGAGAGAGAGAGAGAGAGAGAGAGAATTAACTTTATTTTTGTGTCATGTTTTTACTTGCAAGATGCATTTGTGATCTTGATTATATCCATAAGTTAATGTCCAGCCTTGAATTTACAACTACCATAGACTCGATCTTGAGTGATATCCTTAGAACCATTCATGAGCAAAAACATTATAGAGTTTGGGATAATTAGGTTGGGTTTCATTGGATATGCCTTGACACAATCCAATGGAACTAAAGATTGGAGAAAGATTGTTATCTTCCACACCAATATCATATATGGGGATAAAAGTTGTAAGATTATCATTGATAATAGGAGTTATATCAATATAGTATCTTTAAATACTTTAGCTTGCTTAGGCTTAAAACATATTCCTCATCTTAAGCCATATAGTGTCATGGGTTAATAATACCTCCATAGTAGTTAAGGAAAGATTTATATTTCCTATCAAACTTTTAGATTATCATGATGAGTTCTAGTGTGATGTGATTTCAATGGATGTGGGATATATCATTTTAAGTAGGCTATGAATATATAAACTAGACTTTACAATTTTTAGTCAATCAAATTCATGTTCTTTCACTTTTAAAGGTAGAAAATCAAACTTATTGATTTACCTCCAAGGCATAATGATAAGAACAAGAAAAGGAAAAATAGGAAAGAAAGAGAACTTAACATATGAGTCCAAATAAGTTTTAGAATGAGGATAAGAAAGAGCCTATTGTATTTGGTTAGTTGTAAAGGTGACTCTCTAGTGGAACCACCTGAAGAGGTAAGTGTGATTAAAATAATAAGTCCAAAAGAGTTTGAAAAAAAGGTTCAAGAAAAGTTTGTTATGTCTCCTTTAGTTGTAGAAGAAGTTTTGAGAGACTCTCTAGTATATAGTTGCCTAAATAAGTAAGTTTAGTGTTGAAAGAATCTCAAGAAAGTTGTCCTCCTAAGCTCCTTGATTCCTTAATACATATGATTGACATCAAACATGTCATAAGATTTTAAATGACATGTTGAGCTCCTTAAATCCTCATTTATTATATGTAATAAGAAAGATAAGAATGATCCTAATTTACTAGGTTATGCTCAATCAATATCCACTAAGGTTTTAAATAGTATTTGTTCCATTCAACACCCTAAGTCATAATGCTCATTATCACTAAGCTAGGATTATTATAGGTCTTTTCCCAAAGTCCCTTCATATTAACATGTCTAAGTCAACTCATTCTTTGTAGATTTCATGAATTGCATATTGAGATCATAAAACGAATTCAAGCAAGTAATGAGTAATACAAATTTCAAGATAATTTACTTAAGTATTATGATCCATTTAATACTGGAGATTATTTCATGATATAAATTAAACTTGAGTAGTCTCCTTTAAAAACCAGTCAAAATTTACAAGTGATTAGTGTTAGACCATTACAAAGGGATAAATCAAATACTTATATCATTAACTTACCACCTAGCTTTGGTACCAACTCTAGTTTTAATATAAAAGGAACATGGTTATATGTAATTGGTAGCAATTTATCCTTTATAATACTTTTAAAACCTCTATCTCAATACCTTTATCATTGGCATAAAAAAAATTGATCCAATTTTGGATACACAAGTTGTTACCAGGGATGATAAAGTTCAGGAATAACACTCCATGGGTAAGATGACTCAATTTAAACAATACTTGGATTACTAGAGAGACATTACCACAACTTGATCCTAATCTTTGGTAGCATTATTGGAGCCACTTTGAATTAAGCTTGACATGGTCGAGTTTCTCCAACCCAAAAGAGTTATGAGGATAACAAATCCAAGTTAGAGATTATGCATTTATATAAACAAATATGATGAAGGACAACTTAACTTGTCATTATTTTATTGGGAAAATAAGCACATCTAAACCTAAGTTTTTGTTTTTGGATTTTGTTTAGTTTTATTATTGAACTTTAATTTATGGTTTAATGGGTTAAAAGTTCATATTTGGTTTTGATTATGGTTCATATTGAGGTGCAAAAATTAACTTAAGGAATACCAATGGTGAAAACGTGATCATGTATAAGGACCATTTTGAAGCATGCCTACATAGACAATATTGTTTTTAGGAATCATATATAACATTCTCTCCAACCTTTAAATTTTTACTAAAATCATTTTTAACCCTAGCCACCCTAAGAGACTAAAACCCTAAGCCACACATCTTTATTTTTCTAGAACCAAGTTTATCCCAGTGTTGTTTTTCCCAACTTAGTCGCTTGGTTTTGATTTAGATGTCCCAAACATATTGATATTGTCAATTACATACAGGATTACTAATGGAATTAATTCGCCGGTATTTTTCTGAGAGCTCTAGAATTGTTCACTTCTCAATTGCATTGTTAATTATTGTTCTTTACATACGAAATCATTAATAGATTAAAAAGTCGTCGGTGATATTTGAGGGGTTTCTAAAAATTTATAAACCTGTCGATAAAATGCCTCAATTAAAATATCAGAATCCCTCATTTTATAATAGATGCACCTTTTCTTCTTCTTCTCTCTTCCCTTTCTGCAAAAAAACACCAATGTCCCTCTTTTTCTTTCTCTTCTCTCCTCAACTCCTTCTCTTCTTTTCTCTTCTATTCTCCATCACGCACATGTATGTCTTCTCCTCTCTTCTTCTTTTGTCTTCTCAGTTTTTTTTTAGTAACATATTTTATGAATTTTTTTTTCTTTTTATCTTCTCAACCTCACTCATAATTAAATTAAGGTAAGATTTTTCTTTTTTCTTTTTTTTATGTTTTTTTTCATTATATTTTTTTAATTTTTTCTTTTCTAAATAATTGTATGAATGTTGTTATAGGATTTGTTTTCATATGAGATCAATTTTGTTGGATTTTAATTGGATTTGTTTTTCAATTTTATTGTTCAATTTCAATTAAATTAATTTATTTGTTATTGGATGATGGGTTCTAGAATAGATTTCTAGGTTAGGTGAAAATTTTTTTTAGATGATGGATTGACCATTTCTTGATTTGGTGAATCTGTTATCTCTCATATCTTCCTTTTTCTTTACAAAGCTTACTATCTAAAATCTCTTATGAGATTTTCTGTTGTAAGCATTGTAAAGAGAGGGGCAGCTATAATAACTTATTTTTGGGTTATTCCTAAAATTTTACCCTTTTTCCTTTTATAATAATAATAATAATAATAAAAGAAATAATAATAGCAAAGAGACTGGCGAAGTGGGAAAAGTTGGTCGAGAAAGGATTTCAAATATGTATAAAATCAAGCTGCAATTTTGAATGAAGTTGAAAGCCTGATAGTACCCCGTTATGCCCAAAATCGAAGAGAAAATGCAGATTCAATGTCAAGTTAAATGATTATTGGACGAATTTGCATAAAAATTAAGTGCTGGGACATGATTAGATTTTTAATAGTCTAATTTGATATAATTATGAGCCAAATTTAAGGTTTAATTATGTTTAAGAATTAATTTGGATCCAAATGCAAGATTTAATTTAGGTGCAAGGACTTAATTATACTTTAAATGGGTCAAATTAATTTTATTAGGTGCTTAATTGGTGAAAAATTAAGTTTTGGAACCCAATTTGGGCTTAATTGAGAAGATTGAAATTTTAGAAGACCAAATTTAATTTTTACAAAGTCAATTGGTTCAAATTCAGGGTAAAATTACAAAAAAAATCAAATTTTTTGGGTCAATTAAGGGCTAAATGAAAGAAACTCGCAGCCAATGATCATTTTGAAAAAGACGTCGAACTCTAGGGACTTCATTGAATAAAATCAGGGGTGAAATTAAAAAAATTAAAAAAAATTAAAAGTTTAATGGTCAATTGAGAGTCAATCTGTATAGATTCAAGACCAAGAACTAATGTGAAAAATTTGTTAGAATTCAAGGTTGATATTGAAGTTTCGTAAGGCAAAATTGTATAAAATTAGAAGTTTAGGGTCAATTAGGGGTGCAATTGAAAGAAATTAAAAATCAAAGGATCAATTTGAACTTTGACCAAATCCCTAAATTAAAACCTTAAAAGCCAAAACGACACTATTTTTTACCCAAACAGTAAAAAAAAGAGATAAATAGATGATGCGTCGCTAGTACTATTTATCTTTTTCATCATTTTTTCACCTGAAAACTGCTTGGGTGGCCATCTTTTCAGAGCATTTAATGTTTTATGTCTCAACCAAACTAAACAAATCATACACCAACATGATAGCATGACATATGATCATACCCGAATATAGTTATTTTTAGCCAATTGACACCACAGCGGCTTTGGCGCCAACTTAGGTAACCTTGAGTTGTTAAAATTTAATAGTTCATGATGACAACTTTAAACCAACAATTGAGATCCTTTCAGTTCAAATCAAGGGTCAATATTTGGAACCAATAAAGAAAAAAAAATTCCTTTTTCACCCTCTATAAATTGGGGTGGATTCCATACCTTGAGAAAGAAGAAATCAGGGTCCAAAGTTGACAAAAAAATCAACCTCCCCCAGTTTTTTTTAGTTGCCAACCTTTCTCTTGTCTCCTTCACCACCACAACTTCATCTTCTTCAGCCACCACAACCTCCCCCCACGTCATGACCAAGCATCCTTGCAAACCCATCTTCTCCCCGGCAATAGGGACAACCATCACAAGCTTCTCCCTTTCCATCACAAACTTCTTTTTCTTACTGCACCAGAGCAACCCAACCACCAATATCTTCAGCCTCTGTCGTGAGCCACTAGCACTTTCACCGTCCTCACGCCAGAACAGTGACGACAGCCACAACCTCTACGCCAGGTGAGTTTCTATTTCTCCTTCCCCTATGTTTTTCTTATTCTTCTGCACATAAACATGCAGAACTTGAATTATAATTCATGTTCTACTGTTTACAATGTAGCTTAGTCACTGGGTTAGGCTAGTGGCTAAGTTGCACTGGGTTAGACATATTTCAGCCCAGCCCATATGGTTAGGCTGGGTGCAGCCCACTAAAAAAAAAGAAGGCCAGGTTTGCAGGGCTGCCTGTCAGCCCAACCCAACCCGAATGGGTTCGGGCTAGATGGTTGGGTCGAGTCCAGCCCAATATATTTAATAATAATATTAAAATATTTAAAAAAATTAAATTTTTTTAAATCAAAATTTCGAAAAAGCATTTTAAAAATTTTTGTGGGTTCCTCACATGTTTTTCCAACTATTTTGTATAAATATCAGGTTGTAGACTTACACGTCATTTACATTATAAAATACAAACCCGATATTAAAAATACATAGTTTCCTCCGACACTTAAAAAAATCCCAAAAAATCAAAATTTTAAAAAATAAATGTTCATTTAAAAAAACAAAAAAAAATATTTTGCTTTTCGTGCATACGGCCATATTCTAAAAGTTTTTCATGCATATTTTCATAAAAGAAATCACATCTTTATCATGCTTTAAAAATGCAAAAATAAATATTGTAACCAGTTTATGATTATTCATTAGGGTTTGGTCAAAATACAAAAAACCGATAACAATTATTTTGTTCAAAACATTAGGAATTGATTATATTTAGGAAATAAATGTAATGCTAAAATTTAGACCTTGAAACAGTTAGATTTTAACTTAATAAGATAGAGATTTTCTCACGAAAAAAGATCTACATTAAACCTTAGATAAGATCAATGGACAGAAACACAACCTAGAAAAACAATCAAACAATAATGCAGCTTACCTCAAGTAGGGTACACTTGGGGTGATGTGTTTTTTCCTTGCACAACTATTCCCTTACTCAGACTCTTATAATCCATAGGTTTTTTAGTAACCATAATACTAAGTGATGACTCATGAACTTCATAATCATAATTTTATAATTAAATCCAAAACTCATTTCCAACAGTCTTAGGAGGCAGACCCGTCATTCTCAATGTTGCACGCCATGTCGCGACATATGGTATTTCTATCGGTTATATGACAAGATTCCCAAGGGAAATACTGACGAAATGAAACGGGTAACCCATTCCTAATTTTATAACCGACAGAATAAAAATCACCAATGAGAATATTAACGACAGAGCATTTATGTCTATGAGGCTGTCAGTAAATTCATTACCGACAAAAAATTCTATTGGTAATTCAAAGAATTTTGGTAGGGGCGTTTTAATGTGATTAAAAAAACACATGATTTGCATGTAAAATAAAAACACATGATTTGCATGTAAAATCTAGTTTAGGAGTTGAAATCAAAATAAATATGTCAAAGTGGTATATAGCTGAGAAAGTATTTGTACGTATTTATTCTAGTGTTTTTTTTTTTTTTGAGGGAGGAGGGGTGCGAACATTAATACAGCTAAAATAATTTTTTTTCATAAATAAATGGTATATATTTATGTACCATTTATATTTGAAATGCAAAGGATTTTTTTTAATCAGAATATCTAAAATATTCAAAATATTGAGAATTTTCTTACAAATTATTCTATTTTGTTCACTTAAATATCATTCCTCTTCTGTGTTAACGTTATTTGTTTAATGTATTTTTTATCTCGATTTTAATCATTATGTTGTCTATGTAATAAATATCGTTGCTTTAATAAGATTAAGGAACATAGAAGTGTACAAATACTTGACAGTACCTTCCATTATCCAAATACATCGATCCTAGTTAGGGGCTAACTAGTTAGGTGTCCAGTGTTATACGGTGAGCTCATTTTTTTATTGTTTTAAAAAATTTGAATCTTGATACGGGTAGGGCTTAAGTTTATTTTGGATCTCGTTCATGACCCCAGGCTCTTTGAATTTTGCACCCTGCTCCTGTAGACTGAAGGATCCAAAACTATTTTGGGTTATGCACGCAGCACAAAACCAAGGTTATTTTGGTCCTGCACTCGGATAGATCAAAGGCTATTTTGGATTCTGTAGAGGTTGGGATCCAAGGCTATTTCTTCACTGATAATAATAATTTTTTTAATTTACTAATAATAATAATAATAATTTTTAATTCTACCTTTCAAATGAAATATATTATTATTTTTTAATAATAATAATATTTATAATATTAATAATACTATTTTTTATATTAATACTTTTAATTATAGTAAAAATAATAATATTTATAATACAAATAATAATATTTTTAATATTAATACTTTTAATTGTAATAAAAAAATATTTAAAAGACAGATAATAATATTTTATCATATTAATAATAATATTATACTTGTCTAATTAAAGCTTATACAATAATATTTTTTTTCAAAATTTTTTTAATAATAATAATAATAATAATAATAATTGTTATTATATTTTTTTCAATTTTCTTCTATTCTTAATATTAATAATTTTAATTACAATAATGACAATAATATTTAGAATATAAATAATAATACTTATCATATTAATAATAATATCTAACATGCATGGCCAAAGTTTCTACAGTAATATTTTTTTTAAAAAAAATTATTAACAATAACAATAATGATAATTGTTTTTTTTTTCATTTTTCTTCTCTGCAGGGTCTGCCGATCTAGCTGTACAGGTCTCTAAACCCAAGGGCTGTGAGAATAGACCTTGGGCTAGGTTTCCATCCAACGCACGAGTTTGCTGGCAAGGTGCTCGGGGCTGCAGACCCTGCCTCGCATGTTTACATACCCGTTCGCCCTAGGGTTGCAGCCAAGCACGCGGGTTTGCCTGTAGCACCCAAGACTGGGCAGACCCCGCGCCAGGTG
>Ga0325403_1007475_pt1 | contig 10448 bp, 12 predicted proteins | sample PopdelMetagenome_19_FD_205665 | JGI IMG/M metagenome (GOLD analysis project Ga0325403, IMG submission 205665) | Populus deltoides microbial communities from Bellville, Georgia, United States - Xylem-PdKOR-R4 | ecosystem: Host-associated > Plants > Phyllosphere > Stem > Wood/Secondary xylem...
TTTTTTTTTATGATACTCAGGTTTAACTAATATCATTTTATTAATTACACTATAATTTTATTTATTAATATATCATATCATAATAGAAACATCACTTCCCGCCTTGTCTCTCTCGTACCACTCTATGCCACCAAAATCACAGCTCCACCCTCTTCACTCTCTTTCACGCGGCGCATTAACCCTCAACAACCATCAGCCTCTTTATATTATGATAATTTTTAGGACTGTGATATAAGAAAAAAAATATAAAAAAATTATTTTTAATTGTGTTTAATTTGATTAAAATATATATTTAATTAAAATTATAGTTGAAATCATGTTTAATATATTTAATTAAAATAATTATTAAAATTAATATTGTCAATAAAATAACCTAGGAAGACATGCATTAATTTTTTTATTTTTTTATTATATTAATATGCATTTCATCATTAATACATTATATAAATAGCCATGTGAAAAACAATATTGGTTTTATTGTTCTATTAAATTTGTTATAATATCTTCACGAACATAATCCATATACGAAGGTCTTTAGTTTTCATGGGTTTGTAAACATAAAATCATATCAATTAAAAAATTATTAAAAATAAAATTAAGATGAGAATTAAATTCTATAAATAAAACATTTCCCTCCCACCACTTCACCATGAATACCACAACTTGAATTTGATAAGAAAACAGAAAGGCATATTCTACAAAATTAAGGAGATGGAAGAAGAAGGTCATCTTGGTCAGTTTAGGTTATCAACGGTAAAAAAGCAAGGAGGAAACAGCACAGTCGCGTGAACCCCAGCAAAAAAAGCTTGTGAGAATTAAAACATTTGCATATTTTTATAATTTACAGATACAAAAGTGCATTAGAGATGAGGAATAAGCACTAACTAGAAAATTGATTTGGTACACGCATCGCCGAAGATTTATGCAGTTTTCACTCAATGCAACGTACAATGGATAGGCGAAGAAAGTTATGTGTAAACCAAAAACATAAACCACTTTTGATTGATCATTTCCACTCAAAACCACTTTTGGTGGGGGCGGCGCTACTTGGGTTAGGCACTAGCTTTTCTCATTTTTTTCCTGTCAATTTTGGCTGGCTTCTCGGATGGGTTCTTTGATTCTTTTGAAATCTGTTGTTTGCTTTCGATTTTGGCCGACTTCTCCACAATTTTGGCTAGGCTGCATAATTTTTGTCAGCTATTTTTTTATTACGAGCCCTGTTTGTCCATGTTTCATAGGCACTCTCATTGATGTTGCTTGATTTTGGGTGTGCTACCATTTTTAGGTTCCTTTGAGAGGCACCCTCCTAACCATTCAGATCAGGTCCTGGTTTCATTTTTTTTAGCTTTCTATATCGACTGGTTTTTTTTCTGGTAAGAAATCAAAACTGAGAAAAATCCAGGCTCAAGAACCCAAAGATTGCCTTTTTACTTCTGCTTTTTCTCATCTTTTTTTCACTCCATCCTTTTCAATTCTTTTTTTTTTCGGGAATGCTTTTTCCTGGATTTTTTCTTTCTTTCTTGCCTCTGCCATTCCCGAGGCTGCTCATCTCATTCATGTTTTGCTTTTGCAGTTTGTATGCTATCAGAAAAGGGTCTCCCCAGTTGTGATCTCTCTGCAATCACTTCCCTGGTTAATATTACTAAACATGTTATACGTTAATGGTTTGAACAAGATTCTCTCCTACTTTTATTGTTTTGATGGCTTACACTATAGTTTAGACTAAGCATTTCTTTCTTTTATGATGATTGGATTACAGTGGAATGCAATCTTTTTCGGCCTTCTTATTTATTTTGAGTAGTGAAAGGACTTCCCTTGAAAAACAAAAATTTAATTGTTCTACAAAGCTGTATTATGATGAGAATTCATGATTACATTCAAATATTGCAATAAGATTGATGAAGGGGCAAAAAATGGCCATCTAATTTCGACCTTTTATTGATACTTTGCTTGGAACATTTGAGCTTGGTGCACCTCATTCAAATGGTGGTGAACAAGCACAGCGTAGGGTAAATTGAAGGAGAAAAGGAAAGCTGAAGCAGAAGCAGAAGCACCATTGAGACCTTGTACTGCGGCCGTTCTCTACCGGTTAATCGGTTTCCGAGGAGGCACTTTATTTGCGTAATGAATTCATCGTTCAGACCGTGTAGTGGGGGTTGACATCAATATCCAAACCCCTTAACTTGGCAATGGACTCTACCTTGCCTTTCAGGGTGTGAAGCTCTCGTAATCTGCTTGGCATGAAAAGAGACATCAAATTTGTATGCAATACCGTAAGTGGAATCGTGATGAATAAGCATGAAATATGAAATTCGGAGGAAAGAGACCAAACCTTGCAATCTCTGCACGTCTTCTGGCTTCTTCTGCCATGATGTTAATGTCCCTGAAAGTGTGCTTTTCGGAGAACGATTTTGCTTCCATAGATTGGAGGCCATGAAGTGTTCGCTGCTCAGCCGCCCACGCAGCTTTTCGAGCTTCCTTGCCGAAGTCCTTTTGGGTGGTCATTGCTGTCTGAGAACAATAAATAATGGCCAAATCTCAGAAGGAAGTTCTCAAGAATTTAAATGAAAGACGATTAAGGTTTTCTTTCACTCACTCTTTGGTTATATACCAGACTCCAGGCTCTGCCACTCTGTGCATATCGAACAGCGAACTTGATAGGATCAAGCAGCTTGTATGTGACAATGTTGTATAGCCATATGACAGCAGTCCAGCGCCAGCCAATCTTACTGATTCCAGCAAAATCCCATGTTGCTGTGGCAGAGATCACAGTTGCAATCTGTACCAGTTAAACAGTTGTTAGTTTAGAACTGTAGTCTCTTTGGACTAGAAAGTAAAAAATAAATCTTTCAGGCAATGAAATATTGTTTAATAACTTGCAAGTTTCGAAGCATTTACCAATTGAGCAATGATGAAAGCAGAAAGAAGAAGAAGACCAGGCCTTTCCTTGTATGACCAACTCCTGGAACGAGTCACAAATATTAGAGCCTGGCTGATGGTGCTAACTTGAAGGTACACGGCTGATGCTAGCTGTCCATTCAGTTCCTTGGAGAGAACTTTATCCGAAAGATCCAAATGTTGGTTAAAGCTTTTTACATGGAAGTGCTTCTGCGACAACAAAACGGAAATGTAGATATTGTCAAAAGGCAGTGTATGATGCAAATGACTTGAGCTGATAGCTCTTTGCATTTTTACTCAAAAAGAAAACACCAGGTTCCCTCTTTACCCTACAATGAAAAATTAAGAACACAATGCTTATAGGAACATGATAGCAATAGATGCATTTACCGGAAAGAAATCGGTTTTAAAAGCCATCCAGAAGAATACGACTGTCATTACAGCAAGGTAGCTGCCAATCACTATCCCTGTTGCAAAAATTTCACTTAGCTTCCAACAGTCTGGTATTGGGGATGGCTTAACTCTGTCTTTGGATATTGTCATAATTGTTCCTGGAAATAAGTTGAAAGAAAGGTATATGAGAATTTGCATGTCAAGATGATTGCTAATTGCATTTTATTTTGCAAAAATGCTCACCGTCATTGAGAACGGCAATGATGAGAACCATAAAGGGAGGGAAATCAAACTTCCAGAAGACAGCAAGCAACATGAACCCCATCTGTTACAACAATATCCAGTAGCCAATGAGTAGTGACCGATGAAAGCTACATCTTGCAAATATGGTGAGCTCCTCAGGAACTAGTATTCCAGGAACCAAGAAGAGAGAACGAGAAACTTACCACGATACGTATCGTGATTGATACTGCATATATCTGGAAGAAACAAAACGAATGTTAGGCAACGTGTACTAAGGATTTTAGTCATGTATAATCCCCTAATTCAGCAGTTACTTGTATCAACTCACGGTATAATTCTTCATTCTTTGAAAAATGGCACGGCTGGTTAAAACAGCACTAATGATTACACTAAGTCCAGGTTCTGTCAGAACAATATCGGAGGCACTACGAGCAGCATCTGTTGCATCTGCCACCGCGATTCCTATGTCTGCTATCTTTAATGCGGGTGCATCATTAACTCCATCGCCCGTCATTCCAACTATATGTTTTTTAGCTTGCAATCGCTTCACAATCTCATACTTGTGCTCTACAAAAGGCATAATATGTCAGATGGGAACGCAAGGTTGGTTCACCATGGCACAAACTGTAATGAACCTAATTACCTGGGAAAACACCAGCAAAACCATCAGCATTTTCTATGAGCTCGTCAATTGGTAGAGCTCCAACTCCATCCTTGTTTTCACCAAGCAAAGAGGATGATGGATACATGTTTGTTCCCATACCAAGCCGCCTTCCTGTCTCCTTTCCAATTGCTAGCTGGTCACCTGTGATCATTTTAACACTTACACCTAGATCTAGAGCTCTCTTAATAGTTTCAGCACTATCATGGCGTGGTGGATCAAAAAGAGGGAGAAGACCAACAAATTCCCAGGGCCCACCAGGACTGTCCTTGTTACCAGCAGGCACCTCCTGTAAGTAATAGCACAGACCATTTCTAAAAGTTCTATTGAGGAACGAACTCCTAGAACAGTAAATAAGAAAATCAAAGCTTATACCTGTCGAGCAACACCGAGAGATCGAAGTCCACGCTCAGCAAATTTATCGATTATGGAATGCACTCTTCTTTCGATGTCTGATTTATTCCATGCCAGATTGAGAATCTACATTTCCGCATAAGAAGTGCATAAGTTTTGGATTTATGATAAGGATTGAAGAGATTAGAAACGAAGCTTCTAACTAAGAACCTGCTCTGGTGCTCCTTTGCTCACTCTGTGCATCTTTCCAGCACTGTCTAGGTATGTAAGTGCTGTCCTCTTGTCAGTTGGATTGAAGGGAAGAAAGTGAACTTCTGTGATTCCAGCTCGTGCCTTCAATTTGCACAAAAAAATTTAGTTACTTTGACAGGGCACAGAATATGCAGAATACCAACCATAATTTAGGCACTGATTATCTAATTATCCATGAACAAATGAAAAGGCTATAATCTTTGAAAGATATAGCAGGCCAAATACAGTTTTCCTGGAAGAATCATAGCAATTCTTGCATATGATGAAGTAAACATCCACTTCTTGCAAATTGACAACACCTTAACAATATTATTAAAAACAATATATCCGCATGAATGTGAGAACATTTATTTAATTGGCAAGGTGCACTACCTCTTTAGGATCAGCCAGCATGGAAACAATGGCTGCATCAATAGCATCTTGATTCTCCAACCGTGAAGCTCTTGCAGCCATCAAGACAACCATGTCCTTGTCAACCTCCTTGGAAAAAACCTGCAATAAAATGGATGGGGTCAAACGTCTCACAAGGTAAGTTCAATATATAATCTGTTCCGATATATATTTAAAGACAATTTTTATTCTACTTGCAAAAATACATATATCATAAAGCTGTACTCTTCTGCTCAAGTAAGTTCCTAGTTAATAGGAATTTGTACATATATACTGCCTAGAAATATTGAGGAGACTTGATAAAATAGCATCAAAAGTAGCACCTCTATCATAGATTTGTCGACTGTAAGTTTGTTAAGAGTTAAAGTTCCTGTTTTATCACTGCAGAGCACATCCATCCCAGCCATTTCTTCAATAGCGGTCATTCTCTTCGTTATGGCGCCCTGCATGAAAATTTGATTATCGTTAATGATTCCTACAAGAACTGGTTTATCCCCTTACTGCAGTTTTCCATGATTATGACACACGCAGCTTCACAGACCTGTTGAGACAAACGATGAGAACCTATAGCCATGGTTACGGAAAGAACTGTAGGCATAGCAATGGGGATACCACCAATGAGCAAAACAAGAAGGTTATCTATGCCAACACGATACGCCCTTCCTTGAATCCCATACATTACAATGATTTCAATCAACATCCCAATGGCAATTGAGCAGATGCAGAAGTTTCCGATTGCAGTCAAGACCTGGAACAATTAGCAAGATTATCTCTCATTATGTGTGCGTCAGTAATAGCTTAGCAGAAGTCACATGCAAAGACTATATCCTATGAATGGGGTATATAACTTCCGTTCTTTGAATGTGAGAGAGCAATATGCGTGCCTGGTTGACACTATACACAACCACATCAAGTTTTAATCAGTATTCGAAAAGTTAAGTAATTCTGAGATTAACCTTCTGAAAGTGCCCAACATGTGTAGTGTTTTCCACAAGATGAGCAGCTTTTCCAAAGAAGGTATGAACTCCAGTAGCAATAACAACCGCTTCAATTTCACCTTGCTTACAAGTTGAACCAGAGTAAACTCCATCACCAGGATTCTTAGTTACTGGAAGCGACTCTCCTGTAAGGGCAGACTAAGAAGGAAAGAAAAGTAACATAAAAAACAGCTTAGAATAGTAACATTTCTTAGATAAATACTCTTGCTATTCTCCAACTTCCATAGTTCTAGTTCATGTTATGTTTCCCGGGCCTTGGGTTTCCAACAGTCTATCTCATTGTTAAATGATGCTACAAATTCAAAGAACGGTACTGTACAAGCAACAACTTCCAAAACATGCTTTATATGGTAAGGCACCTGATCAATTTTCAAAGGATCTCCTTCAAGCAATCGAGCATCGGCAGGAATGATGTCACCTAATTTGATACTAACAATGTCTCCTGGGACCAATTCTGCGGCCTCTTCCTCTCTCCATTTCCCATCACGTAAAACCTATTACATGAAAAGGTAAGGGAAAGGAAAAGTTGATGAAATAGTTGGAGAATAGGTAAGATACAAAAAGGAAAAAAGAAATCGAAAAGAAACAGAAATAAATCCCGAACCTTTGCTTTTGGTGCAAGCCGAGCCATAAGAGCTGCCGCTGCATTTCCAGCATTATTTTCCTCTATAAAGCTGATGGTTGAATTGATAATAAGCAGCGTCAAAATGCCGATAAAATCATGGTAATCTGTACCTTTACCCTGCACAATGATTGCCTCACAATAATCAATCACTAGCTCTTGTTTTGCTTGCAGTGCAATCATGTCAGAGATGGGGATTTCAACATAAGATACTTACCCCTCCGTGTGCAAGTGCGATGGCCATAATTGCTGCTGCTTCCATAACCCATGACAATGGATTCCACATAAAGCCCAAAAACTTGAGTATTTTACTTTCCTGTAAAGCAAATAATGGGATTGAATTTTGACGTAGGAAGCTGGAAAACATGAAGTTGCGGAGGAAACTAGCAACAAGATCAACTACAATCGAAGGAAAAGAAACTGGAGCCGAAACAGCTCTCTAGACCTTTTTCTCTTCGAGTTTGTTGTATCCAAACACCCCCAACCGCTTTTGAACGTCATCGTCACTGAGACCCTCTTTGGTACACTTCAACTTCTCGAAAACTTCTTCAATAGGGACATTCTCCTGCCAGAACAGTCACAGATTATCAGAACGCTATCCTTAAAAGACCTTTCAACTAATCTAGACTTGTTTATAGACAGTGAGTATGAGATGAATGATTTGTATCCGTACTATTGTTATTTTATTCCATGACAAAGTTTATGGTCTTTCTGTGACAGAATCCATACGAGAAAATTACATTTTCTCCTCTGGTGTTTACCTTCTCAGGTTCTGGCTCATCACATGGCAATAAAAACAAATTAAATGATGCATCTAGAAGAATGATGTTCACGGAGATGTTGTAGCTGGTGGGAGGGATAACATTGCCCTCATCCCATGAAGGATATGGATCCAATTTTCCATCCCTTACTAATTATAGGAGACCACAACTGAAAATAAGAACACTATTATGCGCTTATTCCGAGAGCACACATTTGAAATAGATTTTATGACTCTCTATTAAGAATGTGATTGTGGTTCAACTAGGATCCTCAGAGCACATTATCAGTAGATTATTCATAAATATGTACCAGATCAACAGTTTCCTTGCTAATAGCTTCGAGTGCATTTGCTGTATTGTCCATTGCAGTATTCCTAGCTCCTCCAGTCCCACCTTCATTTCAAGGGCATTTGCAATATTAATGTTAGGAAACATCCATTTTCCATCAACTTTTAAAGCACAATAAATCTCTTTTAAATGAGTTATTGAAAAAAAAAATACATAAAGCTCGGGCAATCGTTGTCCAATCTTTATACACTACCCTCCCTCTAGGGAGAATTGAGGGACAGGGTCGAATTGAGTCGGCTCACAATCTAGTGATGCGACAAAGAAATCATTCGGTGCCTTGACTATTGAGACCACACAAGAGAAAGTAAAGAAACTAAATTTTCAAATCCTACTTCTGCAATTAGCTTGATTCCATAAAATGACTTTTCACCTTGAGATATATAGCTAAACAGCTGCAGAATTGATATATTAATTGCAGATCATTTCATTCCCAAATTATCAATCATGAAATGTAGGGAAAAAATAGAGTTAAGATGAATGGGCAAATCCCATGAACCGTACGTACAAATCTATATCTATATATGTAAGGAAAATCATTTAAGCAAACAATTAATGTACCTAAATAGAATTCAAGAAAAGGGCACTAATTCTTTATCATGCAGCAGGCAGGACTCCTTGGAGCCAAAAGCCAAAGTACCGGCTCTTGCAATTTCTTACTATAGGAGAGAGGGTGTTTAGAGAAGAAGAAATCAATGAATATTTATAACGAAACTGATACAAGGCACAAGGCAGCTAGAACCAGGAGAGAATATTAATAGAGAGACTGACATTTAGCATAAGACGCACGAACAACTCAATGCCAGAGGAGAGACAAGAAAAGGAAGAAGGAGAAAGAGAGAAATATCGTAAAGATCATTGATTACAAGAAGCAAAGAAAAGACAGAAAGTAGGCTTCTGAAACTCCGTCATCAGAACTTATGCAACAAAGTGGGCAGATAAAATATTGTTGTTTCCAAACTGCTTCCAAAGATGATCAACTTCTGGATTTCTTTTTGGAAATAAATTTTTAAAAAAAATAAGAGCATTTTGCACATCTTATTATTTTTGTCTGTACAAAATGGAAGAAGCCAAGTGGCATTGCCATTCATGATATAACTTGCTTCTTTCTTTCTTTTTCGAAGAATTGTCATTTGCTTGAAGGGTTCTCTTTTTTTACTTCTGTCCTTGATTATATGGAGTCATGCATGAGGCCCAAAAACTTCGCAGTGCATTCCTTTATCCATACAGAGTACTCTTGTCTGCAGTAGTGTTCTCCTTATACGATGCCTGGGGATAAAAACCGTATATGAACATCACGACTCACGACTGTGCCCTGGGACAAGACAGTGATCCTGTGAATATTTAAGAGTATGCTGTTAAATACGTCGTTTCGGACATTTCATTTGCTTGCCTTCAGCAACAGTTGTATCTTTTCCTTTTTACTATGAAAGTGATCAAATTGTATTTAGGATAATGTTAATTTTATATGCTTTGGAGCCATCTACCCAACTCGAAATTAAGCTTCAGGAGACACCAATAATTAAAATGAATATAAATTAATTTAAAAAATTCATACTAAATGTAACCTAAAACTTATTCAATTAATGATCAAATCTTAAACAATAAAGCAAGTGTAGTTAAGAATATATAATAATTAGAGTGATGGTATTTCTTAAGAAAAATTTAAAAGAATAAATTTCAAAATAACACCATCACCGCCGTGGATCCCACCATCAATTTTTTATATTAAGTATCTATATGAGTGACTATTTATTGAAAAAATATTTTTAATATTAATTAATACATTAAAATAATTAAAATTTCAAACAGTATACAGCGTGGCGTCGTACTTGTCGGATTCTTGAAATCATTGTCCCTAGACTGTGCACCTACGTGTAATTCCAACTTTGTATATGCTTCCGCACTTGTTTGTACAGAGTACAGAGACACAATCATACCCTGGCCCTTGTCTTGTACGAGAACGACAGCTACTTTAATACATGAAAACAAATTATTAATTATGAGAAAATTGATGTGAAGATATTCCATACCACTGGTACTGACCTAGCCTTTCTGGGATTCATTCCGACTTGTGTATGCATTTGGGCACTGCTCAGTGCTCAGCGGAAAAAGAAAAAGGTTTTTTAACAAAAATTATCTCAGTAGACTTAACATTTCAGCATAATAATATTTTTTTAAAAAAAAATTATATAAAATAACATACATTTAGCTTGTCATAATGTTTTATTTAAATTGATATTGTAATTCATAATCACGATATCAGTTATATTTTGTAAACTAGTGGGTTGATTTAGCTACATGTGTCTGTACATATAAGAGCCACGACAATTATTTAAGAATAAAGGTTTGTTTTTTAGATATTTGTTTTTTTTAGAATTGAGTCCAAAAACCTTTTGAATTGAGGAGTTTCCAGCCCGTCTCCATCTTTAAAGCTTTAGAGAGTAGCCATCACTGGCGCCTTGCTCTTATAAAAAGCAGCCTGCATCTTTATCATCTTCTAGGAATGACCACTTGCCTGCGGATTCTCC
>Ga0325403_1007477_pt1 | contig 10446 bp, 5 predicted proteins | sample PopdelMetagenome_19_FD_205665 | JGI IMG/M metagenome (GOLD analysis project Ga0325403, IMG submission 205665) | Populus deltoides microbial communities from Bellville, Georgia, United States - Xylem-PdKOR-R4 | ecosystem: Host-associated > Plants > Phyllosphere > Stem > Wood/Secondary xylem...
AAAAAATAATAAAAATTTTAAATTTTTTCAGAAGCGCTTTTGAAACGCAAAAACAAACATGATAAACTTAGTTAAAAAAACATGTAAAAACTATTGCACAAAAACTACGTTTCAAATTCAATTTTTTATTGGGCTTCGTAGCATAAAACACAGTTTGATTTGTTACCAAACACCTTACTGTATTTATTTCACCGCAAAAGCTAAAGCTAGCGGAAAACAAAAGTAGCCTAAGCCTAGTGTGTTTTTAAAATATTTTTTAATTAAAAATACACTAAAATAATTTTTAAATTTTTTTTATATTAATATATGTTACAATTATAAAAAAAATCACTTAAATACCATCAATTTAATATATTCATAGATAAAAAGTACTTTAAAAAGGTAAAAGCAAACACAATAATAAACAGGCAATATAAATTTGTTAGTTTTCATATATAAATCGTCTACATTTAATAAAATAAGGATATAAAACAAATTTATTTTTATAATAATTTAAGAATAAATTTTTATATTTTAAAACATGAAATAAATAAAAAAAAGTATCTCTTATATCTTATGTAACATAACATAATTAAGTGGTCCTCAAGGGACGCGGCGTGATGATAAAGGGTTTAAGATCTGCACAGCAGGTTTCGAGTTCGAGTCAGGGCATGCACTTCTTGTAAGTGCTTAGGACAACCAGAGTTTTACTCGTTCACATGAATCCACAAAGTACGCTTTCTAGAAAATAAACCTTCCTCGAATTCAAAAAAAAATTACTCAAGCACTTAAATAAGATCTTTAAATTTTAGCTTGCAATAAGAATAGAAGTGTATAACTGCAAATTAAATGTATAAAATTAATTTTATAGATAGACATGATGGTAAGACAATTATTACGTTCACTGACTATTTTAAAATCGAATGCCTTATGGTGATTGCAATTTTCGTTTTATTTGCATTTGAAAATGAGATTTTATCGTGAAGTGGGACCTACGTGTGGCTAGCTTGTTTGGCCTTTCTTGGAGGGATTTGACGACAATCAATAAGCCTTCCATGTTTAAAAGCAGACGCATGAGGACAAGTGAGCCTCTTCGTTGCTGGCTGGGGGGGGAAAAAACAAAAGAAATTACGTGTTAAGATTCTTTAAAAAGCCTTTGTTTTTATGCCTATCTACACAGCTATTTGGATCTTTAGTGAAATTATAAAACAGTAGTTGTCCATTGACTCTAATTACTAAATTGATTATGCGTGACGCTACTTGCAATGAGATGCACTGATTCTCTAGTCTAAAAGTTAATGATACTTGAATATTATTACATTTTTTAAGGTTTATCATGATTTGTAAGGAGGTTGCAATCCATGCATATTATACATAATTTGAATTTGAATTTTATATTAAGAAAAAATAAAATATTTTTTATATATAAGTACACCAATCTAAAAGAGTCCAATATCATTAGAATTAGGTTTTATGATTTGTTCTGGTTTGCTTTTTATTTGATTATCTCGACCCCGTGACCCCTAAAATAGTACATAATAGGTTAACCTGAGTTCAGTTGACTCATTTTTTATGTCATTTTCTTAATTAAGATTCTTACAGATTTCATCGTTCAATATTGGGTTAGACAGGGACGATTGAGAATTGAACTTCATAATTAATTTTGATTTGCTTTTTATGGATTGCATTGTTTGATTGTCTGATATACGCTAAGGTGCTGTCATGTTTTCTAATTATTGGTCTATCTAAGGTTTAAGAAAACTTCTCCTCAGTATAGAGATCCTCATCTTATCGGTTAAAAACCTAACCATTCTAACATCAACAAAAAAAAATTACCTTTTATTTAATATTGAAAATACATCTTATTTATAAGTCCATAATCTCAGATATTAAAAGAAAACAAGATATTTTTTTTGGTATTTTTTGAAATACATGTCTAGTTCTCATGGCTTTAATAAATTGGTTATTAAAGTTCAAAATGCATGCTAACATAAAATTATTATATTATAATAATATTACAATGGGCCTGACCCAATTATATAGGCAGAGCCCATTCTGGTTGGGCTGAAGTCCACCTAGAATAAATTGGGCCAAGGTCTACCCAAATGAATTAGGCCAACATTAGCCCAAGAAGAGGGTTAGGCCGATCTCGGCCCAAAAGAGTGTTGGGTTGATATTGACCCAATATATATTCTTTCTTTCTTTTTTATAGATCGGGTCGGACCCGGCCCAGTCATTTTGATCCGGCTCAGTAAACAGTGGAGAGTGAATTAATTCACTCTCCACTGTTCACTTGTAGAACAGTGGAGGAGGCATAAAGAAAGAGAAGAAGAAAGGAGGGTGAAGTTGCCTGGCAGCGGTGGTGGTGTTGTTAACGATGGCTCACGATGGCATTGTGCGCCGGCAGCCGGTGGTTCTAGGCATTGCATTTTTTTTCCTTTTCTATGCATAGGCACAAATTTCTTCTTTTTCTTTCTTGTAGTTTTTGTTTTTGCTTCTCTTTTTTTTTGTTCTTCCTCCTCTTGTTCTCTCTTTCATTTCTGTTTTTCTATTTTTTTCCTCTTTTCCTCTCTGTTTCCTTCCTTTTTCTTTCATTTGTCCTCTCTGTTTTTTTTCTTTCCTTTATTTTTTTTTCTTCCTTCTTGTTCTCTCTGTATTTCTTCGTCCTCTACGTTCGTCCCCCGTTATCCTCTAGTATTTATAAAGGGTAGGGGGAGAGGGAGCTACCCCACCCATGTCCAGTCATGGCGCAGCGGTAATGTGGCTAAGGCGGCCTCTGTGCAGCTGCCCGCAGGGCATGTCCACTCTGCCTCTTTCATCATAGTGGAAGGTCATGAGGGGGTATGGGTTGTGTCAGGATTTTTGGGCAAGTAGGAGGGAGAGATAGACATTGCAAAGGAGGGGAAGAAAAACTTTCTTCCCCTGCCTTTGTGCATCCAGGGGAAGAAGATGGCAAACAGTGCCACCAAAACGGCACTGTTGGCGACTCTTTTTTTTTTTAATGAACAGTGGATGAAATATTGTTGTTTTGTACAAAACATGTCGTTTCATTTAAAAGAAAAATGGCGCCAAAAAGTCTATTTCCAAATCAGTCTTTAATTTTTTATTTGTTCAATCTAGTCCTCAATTAAGATTTTGATTTTAAGAATTAATTCAATTGCATCATTGCCAAATTCAAATGTCAGCCCTGATATTGGTCGCCTTTTTCTCTTTAGTCCTTGGTTTTGAATTTGTGTATTTTAACCCTTAATTGATCAACAAACCTCTAATTTCTTCAATTTAGCCTATGATCTGGTCATTTCCAGCCCTTATATTCGCTCGCCTTTTCCAGTTTGGTCATTGGTTTTTGATTTCTTCAATCAAGTCCCTAATTATCCATCAAACTTTAATATTTATACAATTAAGCCCTTAATTTAACCAAATTAAGTGTTAAAAATTATAATTTGACCCTCAAACTTTAATCTCTTTCAATTAAAGCCTAAATTGACCTAAAAATTATTTTTTCTTGCAATCAAACCCTTTTTCGCACCGTCGCAGCGGAGCGTTGACCTTCGATTGATTTCAGGGTTTTAGTTTATTGTGTAAAAGGGAGTCACCACCTAGTATTATGGTCACTAAGAACCCTAACTGTTCTTTTAGAGATTCGAAGGCAAGTGACTAGTTGCGTAAAGGGAAGATATTAGCACCTCTAGTGCGCCCTACCTAAGGTAAGCTGCTTGGTTTGGTTTGCCTTATAATTGCTATGGTGTTGGTGTTTTCTAATCGCATCAGTTTTTCTAGGTTTGATTCAAACTAAATTTATTAAGATAGAAATCCAAGGAGATTTCATGTGCTATAAAAGCTCATTTCTCCCTTAGTATTTCAAGAGTTTGCGACTCGTAAATTGCAAGGAGGAGGGACAAAAATCTAAGGAAATTCAAGGCACTTTAAAAACCTATTTTTCCCTTAGTGTTTCATACTCTCACGACTCGTAAACCATGGAGAAAAAAATTAAAATGTCCTCGATTATAATCAAGGCTTCTTTCAAGGATGTGTAATGACTTATTATTCCTAGAAAATTATTTTGGATATTTACCACTCAGGGTTTCTTTATCCAAATATTAATAGTGAATAATAACAAGTTATTCCCAATAATATTTTGGATACTCATCACTTTGGGATTTCTTTCTCCAATTAATAGTGAATAATAGATGAATTCCCCCCCCAAGATAAGATTTTTTATTTTTTTGAAATTTTGGCCAATACCCTTTGGAGTTTTACAAACATGTTGTACAATCCAGAAATACAAGAAAATAATTTTTGTTGTGTTGAAGAAATCCATGCCAAAACAAATTTTTTAAACTTTCAATATTTTTTATATAAAAAAAAAGCATTCAAAACATGTTAGGGTATTGGCCGTATGCAACACACAAGAAAATATTTTTTTGATATATATGTATATTTGTCACATTTCGTCGAAAACCAGGTATTCTAAATACGAGATTGATATTTTTTTAACAACATAAAAAAATTCAGACCTTAAAATAAATATGCCAGAAAATCATAAATCTCTTTCTCTTTCTTTTATTTTTTTGAAAGAAAAAAAACAGTAGGTTTGGCAGGGCACTTGCCTTAGCAAGGGACCAGGTTGGACACAAAATTTCAACAACTATTCAATTGTATTATAATTCACTTGAACAGTAACCACAAAAGGATGCACAGTAACATATATAATTAAAATGCAAAGCGAAGAGAATGCATGGACTTCCATGGCACTGAAACAGGCGAAAGAGATGGCACTGCAGTTGCTGCACCCGGCTGGTGGCTACTGGTTCTAGCGGAAAAAAAAACAATGGCCACGCTGGTTATAGCCTCGTTTCCTTGCTTCTTCCTGTTTTCTTCTCTTCTCTTTCCCTCCTTCTCTGTTCTGCTTTCTTTTTCCTTTTTTTTTCTTTTCATAGTAACGAATAGAAACTCCTTCTATTCTCTGCATTTTATCTACTGCTCCCTCCGTTCTTTTTTTGTTTTTTTTGCTGCTCCCTCTTTTCCTTCTCTAATCGCCTGCCTCTCGGTGGAGATGATGATGAGAACATGTTATGCTGGTTAAGTTCACGCCCCTGCCTCTATGTTTTTTCTGCTTTCAACAGTGTTGTTGCCGGCTCTCTCTCTCGTTACTCCTCCTTCCTTTCTCCTCTTTTTTGTCCTCCTCTCTTTTTTTCATCCTCCTTTTTTCCTGCCCCCTTCCGCTAGGTTAGTAGAGGGTTTTTATAGCCTAATCACATCTCTTTATTAAGAAAAATTCAATGCACTAATTTTTGGATGCAAATCCCTACTGATCTGCAGTAAAAAAACACAAAAAAAAAACTAAAATATCTTGATTCCTATTCTGATTTCAGCAATTAGTTTCCATTGATCAAATGGTGGTACAACTCTTTTTTTTCCTTCCATAGCTGGGACCATAAGGCACCAGCTGCTCCCTTTGAAATGAGGCAATAAAAACATGATCTACAACTCTCCAATCCAGCAAGAGAAACGTGGAAACCAGAAGAAAATTTGCAAAGAAAAAAGGAAAGAAATCAGATAGGTAAGGGTGCATGCTGCAAAGTCTTATTTTCTTTATTCTTATCTTCTTTATTCGGTGTGGTAGAAATCCCGTCATTTATGATGATCCAGCCCCCCTATCCAGCTTCCAATATCCTTCTTTAATTAAATCCCTCATTTTAGCACTTTTCAATTCAGTCCTTGGTCCAAAAACAATCCTTCGAATCAGGCCCATGAACTTGGGCTAAATCCTTCTCGCGGCAAGATTCTCTGCTTTCACATTAGATATTAAATGGAAATATCTTGAGTTTTTGATATTAAAATCAAGTGATTCAAAAGAAGAAATTCATCTACACGTTTAGGACTACAACTTTGATGAAGGATTCGAAGTGAGATAAAATTATTTTAGAGAACAGAATATGGCAGTAATCTGGTTGGTCAAAAAGGGTCTCCCGATCTAATTCAAAAACTGACAATGCCGAGCATCCCGATATGACTGAGAGTATGACCTAAAAACAAATCAACAAAATTTGTGACGGAAATAGAGTCTTTAGTGCAAAACTCGGGTCAGGATCCTTCTCGCGATAGAATTCTCTGCTTTCACGTTAGATATTCAAATAGAAATATTATGAGCTTTTGATATTGAAATTAAGCAATTCAAAAGCCCCAAATTCATTTACATTTGTATAGCTACAACTTTCATGAAGGATAAAAACTGAGATAAATTCGTTTGAATAACAGAATTGCAACTAACCTCAGCTGGAAACCTTCTCGCGGCAGAATTCTATGTTTTCACACTATATTTCAAACAGGAATATCTTGAGCTTATGATATCGAAATCAAGCAATTCAAAAGCTCAAATTCATCTATGTGTCCCGGACTACAACTTTGATGAAGTATTCGAAGTGAGATAAAATCGTTTTAGATAATAGAATCTGGCAGGAATCTGGTTGGTCAAAAAGGTTTTCTTGATCTGACAATGCCGAGCATCCAAATCTGATTGAGAGTCTGCCCTAAGAACAGTGATCCCTAGGACCCAATAAAGGTGTAGGTCAATTTTTCAACATGTCATGAGTAACAAAATATAGCTAGGATGGTAAGATATCGTACGAAACCAAGTCAGAATCAGAGCCTAAGTTTGAACAAAAAATTACGATAGCAGCAGAATCAGTTTTTTTAAAAATGTAAATTCTAAGGGATTTATATGAAGACTCCTTATCAGCCTAAGAAACCTGACGCTTTTGGCAGCAAAGGGGAGGATAAAAAGAGAGAGTAGAAAACAGCTCAAACAGGGTTCAAAAAAATATTTCTTTCTCCTCTGTTTTTGTCAATTTTTCAGCAAACATGGGCTACACTCCTGGACTTGGTTCAAAAGAGGTACACATCATCTTCAGCATATGGGGTCCAAAAATGAGTAACAACACCCTTCATAAACTCAATTAATCTTTCAACAAAATCTAATTGAGTCTTTAAACATCTTGTTTTGGACTTTTCTTCCTCAAATTGAATTTTATTTATCAATAGAGCTTTTACCAGTTAAAAATATATTGTCAAATTTCAATCTTTGTATTTTCAACTTCCTCATCCAATCTTTGACTAATTTTTAGGCTCACCTATGTCTTCATCTAACTGCTATATATATATATATATTTTTTTTTTGTTTTTTCTGATATTTTTTTTTATAGAAACCCAAAAATAGATAACAATAAATCTTATACGGTAAAAATGGGGGGAGTTTTGGAGATAAATCCAATGACATCCTCAGCAAACTCTCTTAAAAAGAATGAAATTCAATAATTAAACTAATATATATATATATATATATATATATTTGTGTTCAGGGGTTGTTTGGACCCTGCCTAAATGACCAAGCTTAACCCCGGCTAGAATCTCTCTCTCTCTTTTTATTTTTCCACAAACTCCAATAATTTTCATCCAAAGAAAGTAAGTGCAAAAATATACAAATATTAACACGCTCTCTCTTTTTTATTGGATAATAACATGTACGGCTAACCAGACCGTTGTTTTCTATAGCCAATCAGGATTAAAATTTCCGTTCAATAGGTAGTTTCACAAGTTAAGCAACTTTACAAGCTTAGGCTCTCATCATCCTTGCAGACATCTTATTAGCCCATCTTACATGTGAGCTACACTAATTACGATGGTGAGCTGCACTTCATCGATCTTCGAAGATTAGTTAAATGTACCCTTAATTATTGCTCACCTATACAAGTATAATTACCCAACTCTACACTAATCATAAATACAATTTGCATATAAATAGTTAATTTCTAGTTTATGTATCATTAAATTCCTCTTCTAAAGTTGATTTAAATATCAAAGGGTACTTTAAAAAACATAAAAAAAAAATTAGTTTACACGTGAGAACAACCCAGCTCATTGTCAATCGTGAGAAACAAGGAAATCTTCTGAAAATCTCCATTGACTCTCCATCATCGCACATTTGAAATGAGTCTGGATGAGAATTTATAAAATAGGAAATGTTATTACCAGTACATAGCTATAATTCTGATGCACATTGTAATAAACAAAAGAAGATTAATAATTAATAACTGCGCGTGTCTTGTCATGAAACAACACATTTTTCTCATTTCTGCGTTTCAATTAATCGTGAAAAATCACAACAAACGCGGTCAAGGTGTAAATTAATGGTCGACCTAAGACTGATGCCGGCTTTACAATAAAATATATGCGTGGCTTGGGACTTTGGCTAAGAGAAACGTCAATTATAAATATATTAATGTGATTGATTTCCATGTTTTATATTATGATAATCACCGTATTGGGAACTTGGAGAAATCTGATTGTTCTTCCTAAATTATTTAATGCAAGTATTACCATCCCTAGATGACAACTTTATTGGTTAAAATCTGTCGGTGACTTGCTTGTAATCACACGTACCGGCTGCTTTCAATAAGAGGATAAAAAGTCTACATTTTTTTTCTCTGGATTGACCCTCGCATGCTTGCAATCTCCGGCGAAGTTGCTTGCAGTCTACAAGATGAAATCATTCGCTTTAATGTTCATACAGAAATTCACTCTAACTTAACCTATTTTGAAATTTAACTTTAAAGTTTTTTTATTCTGTTTCACATTTTTAAAAAAAAGTATGTTAATTTGAATGCATCGGCATAGTTAGTGGCAACGTGTAAAAACAGGTCTAATGACATCCTTACCGTATTAAATAAAAATTATATATTTCAAGACATGGCTGTAATTTTTATTTAATTGAAGTGTTTGTACGTATAATGTTTTGTCCATTGAGACTTGGAAATTATACTCCTAGGACTATGTTCAATTTCTAGAAGACGAAGGGTGAGGTGAAATATAGGGACTTAGGGATGGAGGAGTATTATCTTTATTTTTGCAAGTTTTATTTGGAGTGTAGGAACCCCAGTTCAATACACACAAACTAGCCCAAGATTCTCTACATATAAAAAAAGGAAAGGAAGAAGAAGAAGAAGAGTGTTATCTCCACTACACAGTCCAAAACCTACCGATCAAAATACAGTATTTTAACAATTACGTAGACTACAACTTTCACAAAGCTCAAGGATTTATGCTGCAGCCTGCGAGTAATTTTTCTTTAGTCAATCTTGTATGTGGAGGCACAAGAACAGATTTTGCGAAATTCCAATCATCCAAAATTCTTGAACCAGAATCATCTGCATACATATAAAGATAACCCTCCATCCTACGTACAATGTATGTTTATGCCTTAGATACTGTTTTTACTCTTGTAATTGTGGTTTTATGCATTTTAAAAACGTGTTTGGATTTAATGCTTTTCAATAGTTTTAATAGTTTTACGTGCTAATATAAAAAAATTTATTTAAATATATTTTTAATTAAAAAATATTCTATACCATAGTATCAAACACACAATTATTATCACCCTCTTACATGGAAGAAGCATGTGTCCAAAAGAATGACTGAATCATTAAATTTTATTCCTCGAAAACTATACAAGCCCAGTGTTGCAAGCCTAGTATGATTTAGCTATGAGAAGCTAGGCCTGGTTGACCTTGCTAGCCTTGGACCTTAAGGGCTTAGATACACCACCAACTCTGTTTATGAGTTATGAACTTGTTGACTGGGCTCTCTTAACAATCTAACTTCCAAGGCTCAAGTTTCAACGGCAACTGGAGAAATTGATGTCCCCAGACCCATTCAAAGCATTCTTTCTTCGCCCATTGTAACAGTAAGACTTATAGCTTTGAAAGACTCTAATGGACGTGTCTCCGCATCTGTTTGCAAAAAGGCCGAAACCATGTAAGGAATGGAAATATATCGTGGTCAAAATACAAGTTATTTGAGTTGAAAATAGAAAATTCAAGTGAGTTTTATTTTTCAAAACTGGTATACAAGGAAGCACACTCCCTCAAATTTATTGAAAATACAGCCACCATTCTCATGAAAACTGCATATGGGATTGGTAAGAAATCAAATTAATTCCAAACAAATCATATCAGAAAGCGTGAACGATCTTAAAACTGAAGCATGAGCACTCAATCAGAGGCTGAGAATTGAAGCAAGGAAAGAAAGACTTGTCTTGAGACAGTTATACAGTAGGGTAATTGAAAATACAGCCACCATGCGTTCTTTTTTTCCCCTTTTCTTTTTCCTCGTTGCACTATATTTCACTACACTTTAATTATTTTTGCTTTCTTCCTCCTGATAATAAGAAACGGTGCAGTATACACACACATGCATGCATACACACACAATTCAATACCTAAAGAATAACACTGGCCGAGTCTGATTTCAAGATCCAATCAATCTAAGAAACATTTGGAAATGTATTAATGATGAGTTCATTAGCTCTCTGATGCCAGTAAAAGCTGAGGAAATACATAACGAACATAGAAATATAGATAAACAACACTAGTTTTATATAAATGTGGGGGGGGGGGGGGGGGGGGGGAT
>Ga0325403_1007478_pt1 | contig 10443 bp, 10 predicted proteins | sample PopdelMetagenome_19_FD_205665 | JGI IMG/M metagenome (GOLD analysis project Ga0325403, IMG submission 205665) | Populus deltoides microbial communities from Bellville, Georgia, United States - Xylem-PdKOR-R4 | ecosystem: Host-associated > Plants > Phyllosphere > Stem > Wood/Secondary xylem...
CCTACAGAAATCAAAACTGATCATGTAAACAAAACGTTAATTTATACTCTGAATATTTATCTTTTCTTACGTTGATTAGTTAACATATCCATTATATAACTAATCATAACCATTAAACAACCACAATGTCCGCACTAATAATTTAATTCAATGGCAGCCTTAAAAACTAGATAAATTGATCAATCTGGACAACATAATTGTCCACAGTTCATGCTTGATTTGTTCGAATGTTTCCCCTAAGATTAATAACGTAGATCCGTCATAATTATTAAACTCAGCTGTTTCATAAGTTTATATACCATAACTCCAGTTTTGATAGTAAACTTAGCAATAGATTGCTCACAATAATAACTTAGAGTCTGCTCTAACAATTAAAATAAACAATACTAAGAAATAAGCATAAGAAAACAATCAAATTCATTCATCATATAAACTAAAAAGAAAAGGTAAAATAAATCTCACAGTTCTTGAAATCTGAAGGTTTCCGTATCCTTGCAACCAAGAAAAAGAGTTTAGCCTTGCATGTCTATTGAACAACTAATCAAAAAGAAAAAAGAATACATGGTTTCGGGTTTCTTAGAGGAAAGTGTGCTTTTTCTCAATTGGTTGGCCACCCCCCTTTCCTTTCTCTTTTTCTTTTTATATCCTAGGAAACCCTAATCCCTTTTCTAAAAAACTAGTCATTTTCTAAGTAGACAATTTACATTTAAGTAGTCAATAACTATTTTCCTAAAAAAAAAAATAGCCTTGCATAAAATTTTTAAGCTTTGACTTTTGACTTAGAGGAGCTAAATTGCTGAAATAAAGACTTGGATGTCGGTTTGGATGCTTTGGCACGTAATTTGGACTTATTTCTTCACAAAACCTATCTGCTGATAGAATTTATATGCCATCTTAGAAAAATCATATCTCTTTTATATGAGCTCATTTTCTGCTGACATTTGGTAGGCTGATAGGTCTTCGAGTCAGGAATCCAAAAAAATTAAGTTTGCATCAAATGAACTTCTGTAGCTCAAGATATTCAAGTCGGAATGACCAAAGATCAACACTAGCAGAATATGAGATTTGACTTTGAAGGCTACGATTTCCATACTCTTTCTTTTTTTATTTTTCTTGCCATATATGTATAGAAAGGTATGGATGTTAGCTTTCTAATGCCACTAAAATCACTTCGTTTCGACCTATGGAGCTCAAGTTTTGTAAAAAACATTGGTCGGAGATCAAATCTGTCAATTATCTTCAATTTACTTCTTTTTGAATCTTACATCCAAAAGTAACTTCAAAATATAAAATAAAGAATATCAAGGCATTTTATATATAAAACAATAGGCAAAATACTAGGTAAATATGAGTAAAACTATAAATAATATAGTTGCATCACCAAAGCCATTTAAATAGAAAGGATTTATTTTTTACAGTTATTAATCCTATTCCTAACCCTCCTCTTTTTTCTTCTCTCACCACCATATTTCATGTCATTTTATAAACTTTTTGCTTATCCGAATTTCTTGACTAGAGGAACCTGCACTTCATAGGCATAATAAGCTTTGCTAATCCCTTTAGAATTTGAAGCAAGGACATATAATAGATAAGGAGAGAGGCCATTATACTCTTTATCAAACAAACTCAACCTGTTAGTGAGAACAATTTACCCTTCTAGGATTGAAGTCCCATTCTAAATTTTGAAATAATTAGTTTCCATGTAGAAATTTTATTACGATTGGCACCTAAAGGTAAGACCAAGTTTGTAACCAACAATGAATCAAAGTTATAGTATAAGAGATTTGACAAGCTAATAAAGAAAGTCAGCAACAATTTCTAATCTCTTGATCTAGTTCATCAACATTTATTTATATCAAGGAGCTTTTATGATAATTTATTATCAACTTAGAATAATTACTAAACCACCTTATAGTCTTTATAACATTTAGTAGACTTTTAGTTTCATTATGAATACATATCAAGGTATCATCAATAGATTGCAAATGACATACCTGAAAATCGCTTCTAATTTTGATACCTGAAAACATACCATCTTTTGTAACTCCAATAATTAACATATAAAGGCCTTTAGCTACCAAGTTAAAGAGAGTTAAAATATTATAAGAAGTGTTTGGAGGCTTAACAATTGTATTAATCATCCTCTCTGTTTATATAATTAAGGTTGTATACAATATTAACAATAGAACACCTTACACATGATTTGAGCTATACGTTATAGAAAGTAAATATAATTTCCTATACTTGTATTCTATAATTCAGCAGTGTACTTCCTATAATACACCTCCTCAAACCGAAGGTTAACCTTCTACATGAAGTTTGGACAAAAAAAATTCATAGAAAAGAGAGGTTTGGTATAAACATCAACAAGTTGATCCTTATAAGAAATGAAGCGAATTAAATCTCCTGCTTAGGAACTCTATCACAAACAAAGTGATAGTTGACCTCAATATGCTTATAGAGATCATGGAAATAGGATTGATTGATAGATAAGTAGCACCCAAGTTATCACATCATAACGTAGTCGTAGAAACACTAAAAAATCAAAGGTATAAAAGCAGAGAGCGAATCCATAAGATTTTAGCAATACCATCAGCTACGGCCTTGTATTACGCTTCAGTAGAAGAACAAGCAACAGTCTTTTGTTACCATGATTTTCACAAGATAAGGCTGGTACTAAGAAACACAAGATACTCGTCTATAGATTTTAGATTATTAACACTACCAGACCAATCAACATTAGTGAAAACATGGAAGGATAGAGATAAACTATAAGTGATGTGTAGGCTATAAGAAAAAAAACCATGGCCTTTAAATAACATAGAATATGCTTGACTGCAGCCTAATAAGCTTTAGTGGGGGCATGCATAAACTGACACACTTTATTTATAATATAACATAAATCAGACCTTATGAAGGTAAGATATTAAAGAACACCAACAATTTTCTCTATAGTGTGTTGAGTCAAAATACAAATTACCAGATATCATTGCTAACTTAGAAGAAGAAACATATACTAGAGTATCAATATGCTTATAGGAAGACATACCTGCTATATGAAGAATATCAAAAGCATATTTCTATTGGGTAAGCATAAGTCCCAAAGATACAGGTTTAACCTCAATGCCGAATAAATAATAGACAAAGTGAAGGTCTTGAAGTTTGAACTTTTAGCTTAGTAATAAAATCAATTTAATAAGTAAAGTCGAGTTACTTTTTGTAAGCAACATGTCATCAACATACACAAGTTAGTAGTCAATATCACAAGCCACAAAAAAGATAAATAAAGACATGTCAACTTTAGAGGCATAAGATCCAATGGATAACAAATAGTCATTCAAACGATTATACCAAGCCTTGGTGACTTATTTCAAACCATATAACAATTTATGCAGGTGGTACACATGAGATGCTGGAGTAAGATGAGTAAAGTCAGGTGGTTGCTTTATATAAACCTCTTATTAAAGTATCTCATTCAAGAAGGCGTTATAAACATCTGGTTGATTAATCTTCTAACCTCAAGAAACAATAATAATAAGGATTAACCAAACTATAGTTGATTTAACCACATGACTAAATGTTTCTGAATAATTAATACTAACTTACTGAGTAAAACCTTTAGCAACCAGACAAGTTTTATAACACTCAACACCACCATCAACTTGCCTTTTAATTTTGTATACCCAACAATATTCATGAAGGGATAAGGAATAACTAGATACCATATACCATTGAAATGAAAAGCATGAATTTTAGTTTGCAAGGCATGGTGCTAAATGATATATTTATTGGCTTTATAGTTAAGGAGAGAAGACAAACATGAAGGAGATGAGATAGTAAAGTGTGTTGTTTTATATTGTCTCGGGCAAAGAACCATGTGGTACTACCATGATATATGAACATGAAAAGGATTGTTACAGATGAAAACTAGTGGAAGCAAAAACTTGGAATGATCAACCAACAAGTTCAATCCAAGTGGTGACACAACAACAATGGATTATGATGAGTGGTCTGAAACTGGAGTAGACAGTGGAGTGCCCAGAACATCAGTGGACTTCAATGAGTAGTCTAAAACTAAAACAGATTGTGTAGTGCCTAGAATAATAGGATAAACATTTTCACCAAAGGAGACTGAAACTATACCTAAACAATTATCAATAAAAAAAGGTGACATGTAGAGATAAAATATTAGAACTGTAACATACTGAATATGATGTAGGGAGTTGGAGATTGGTAGATGTGGAGTATGAGAATATGGCAAAATAAAAGTTATAGGGTCTAGTTATGTCAAAAATGGAAAAATATATACTAGCTAATGGTAAAGATGATGGTTGTATCTATTCAGAAGTCTCAAAAGAAAAATATTTTAATGAAATTTAACATGTCAATTGTAGATAATAAAGCCTGAGGTAAAGACGTTGCAAAAGACTCGAAGATAACATAAAGAGCATCCTTGCTCCGACCATAAAGAAGCACTTCCTTAGTATATTTTTAGCATAAAACACAAACGAGTAAAATTAAAAAATATTATTTTCAAGACAGAATTTCTGAATAGATAATAAAGGCTTTTTAATATAGGGAACATGTAGGACATTTAATAAGGTAAAAATATGTTTACATGTGTGGATGGTAGAGTGAGAAGCACTTGATATTGCAAGTCCATTACCATTTTTCATATGTAGCTGATCATTGCCCAGATACAGTTCTAAATTGTTCATATTCAAAAGGTCAGGTGTCACATAACGATAAGCACCCGTATTAGAAAACCAAGTAGCTAGAGTATCATTATGAGTATTATTGAATGCTAAGTTAGCATTTGTTTTCACTATGTGATGTTGCAACTATAGACATTGTGGAGCAAAATGACCCAATCCATAACATAACTCACATTTTATAGGTTGATTATTGGACCATTGATTTAAGGAGGAAAATCAATTATCATGCTACCCATTCTAACTTGAATCAAAGTTATTTTCTAACTGTGTCAAAAATGGGTTGAACTAGTCAAAAAATCTAATTTTCGAACAAGGCCAGTTTGTTGGGGTTGAACCATTCCAGGAATATTTTCTAGCTGACAGCTTAATAACTCGCCTGGTAGCACGACTCAACTCAACTAGAGGCTTGGCTAAACAGCTTGGAAACTCTTCTTACATGGCTCGACTTGGCTTAATTATAGCTTGGCAGTTGTGGTTCACTGCAAGCTTCGATGGGGCTAAGATTTGTAATGTTGGGTTTATTCCCCCATGTTTTTGTATTGTTTTATACTTAAACTGTTAACATCCTTAGGTTAACTTTTGAAACACTTTTATTATTTATAATTATTCATTCAATGTCCACCACTTATGTATTTATTTCCTAGTATTTAGTTTCTTCTTATTAGAAAAGTCATAAATTATTTAACTTAACCTTTTAGTGGCTAGTTTCTCGATGTAATTATTATTCCTTCATCATGAATGTTCTAATTTAAATATTATAACATGAAGTATGTCTGCTTATTAAATCATTTTAGTTCTTAATATTATAGTCATAAATGGTTTAATTTAACCTTTTGAATAAGATTTTGAAACTCTTTTCAAAACTCATTCCACTTTGACTAAGAATTTCACAATAAATATTATTTGAGAATATATTTGCCACAAAAGTATCACCATTGCCACAAGAATAATTGATGTGAACCCTAGCGGAATTTAATGGAATTCACGACCCCAAGATCAATCTAATCCAAGTTTATTGAGATTTGAATGAGCTTATCACAATGGAAGACTTGCTCCAAGACAACAAGACTATAAATCAATTCGATCACAACACCTACACCTGGAGACGAGCAAAAGAAGTATAAATTCACAACAAAGAATGATCAATTCTTTGAAGAGTTAAAAGTTCAATCAAGAATCAAGATTAAGCAACCAAAAAGTTGGCTACAATGCTGAAAATATCATCAAAAATCTACCCTAAAATTATTCTTAAAGAGTATTTAAATTCCAAGCCAAAACCCTAGTTTTCCTAATGGGTCTCACATAAGCTCAATTTAAATTATAATCAACCCAAGCTAAAACTAGCTCAAACTAATTAAAATAAACAAAATAAACAAGTATAAGAATTAAATAAAATGTCTCCTCTCAAAATAAATAAAGTTTGATAGCCCAACTAATTAAATAAGATAAGATCGTTGTTTCTGCATTCTGTCTAGCAACAGCAAAAACCTAACTTAAAACGGATGGTTCTCTCTCTTCTTAATGAATTAGAAGGCGTTCCATATACCGTTGGAAATGTATGGAAGGCTAGTTTCCATCCCAACTAGAATCACATTGAAATTCGATATGTAGCTTCAGTTATAACCAAAAGAGTAACGAAAGGTCAAACTGTCTGAATCTATTCTTCTTCTCCCAGTCCTTGTGTAATGGTCTTGGTTCCACCAACAAACCCCTCTTGAACATGAATTAGATTAATTAAGGCTTGCTATTTATTATTACAAATCCTCTTGAAGTCCACGTTAGCCCATGTATCTTGAAAAAGTTCATTGAAAGCTTTTTTGAACTTTTTAGCCCTAAGCCTAGTAACTGGACCAACTGTAACCTCCAATGGATCCTTTGATGGTTGGATCGCATCATCCCCTCTTTTCTTAAAAGGATTCGATCTCGAATTATCACCTACATCAAACAAAGAAAGATAAAAAACATTGAATGTAGCACTAACACCATACTCACCTGGTAGATCCACTTTGTAGGCATTATCATTAATCATTTTTATGATCTGATAAGGACCATCTCCTCGAAGCATCAACTTTGATCTTTTTTGTTCAGGAAACTTTTCCCTCCTCATATGCACCCAAACCAAATCACCTGGTTCAAATCTCACCAACTTTTATCCTCTATTGGCTTTGTTTACATATTGTTCATTCTTCTTTTCTATTAGTTGTCGAATCTTTGCATGGAGATCTTTCACCACTTGTGCTTTTTTATTACCATCAAGACTAACCATTTTATCAACAGGTAAAGGAATCAAATCTAATGGTGTTAAAGGGTTAAAACCATACACAATCTCAAATGGTGAATAATCAGTAGTAAAATGCATACTACGATTATATGCAAATTCAATGAATGGCAAACAATCTTCCTAATTTTTAAGATTCTTTTGAATGATAACCCTTAACAATTGAATCAAAGTTTGATTAACAACTTCAGTTTGGCCATCTATTTGTGGATGACAAGTAGTAGAATATAAAAGTTTAGTTCCTAACTTACCCCACAAAACCTTCCAAAAGTAACTCAAAAACTTAACATCTCGATCGGATACAATGCTCTTAGGAAGATCATGTAGTCGAATGACCTCTCTAAAGAATAGGTCAGCTATATTTGTTGCATCATCGGTTTTATAGCAAGCAATGAAATGTGTTACCGTAGAAAATCTATCCACAACAACAAATATAGAATCTCTCCATTTCCTATACCTAGGTAAACCCAAAATGAAATCCATAGAAATATCAACCCAAGGTTCCTTAAGAACAAGCAAATGTGTGTATAGTCCATGAGGCATTACCCTAGACTTAGCTTGTCTACATGTTATGCACCTATCACATATTCTTTGCATATCTCTTTTCATATTAGGCCAATAAAAGAGCTCATGCAAAACCTTCAAAGTTTTAGTAATTTCAAAATGCCCCATTAAACCTACCACATGTGCTTCCCTCACAAGCAATTCACGTAAAGAATAATTAGGCACACATAATTTATTTTCCTTAAACAAAAATCCATCATGCCTAAAATATTTATCCTTAGTCGAAACCTTGCATGTGTCATATATAGCACCGAAATCATGATCATCAAGATACAACTTTTTAATATACTCAAATCCTAGCAATGTAGTATTAAGAGTATTGAGAAGAACATACATTCGCGACAAGGCATCGACGACCATATTTTCCTGACCTTGCTTGTATTTAATCACATATGAAAAAGTTTCAATAAACTCAACCCACTTAGCATGTCTCCTACTTAACTTACCTTGACCCTTCAAATGTTTTAACGATTGGTGATCAGTATATATGACAAACTCTCGGGGCCACATATAATGTTGCCAAGTCTCCAAAGCCCTCACTACTGCATACAACTCTTTGTCATAAGTGGGATTGTTAAGAGTTGCACCATTGAGTTTCTCACTAAAATAAGCAATGGGTCGCTTGTCTTGCAATTGAACAACTTCAATACCTATTCCTGAAACATCACATTCAATCTCAAAAGCTTTATTAAAATCAGGTAAAGATAGTAAAGGTGTCGAAATCAACTTTGATTTTAACAAACTAAAAGCATTTTTTTGTTCTTCTCCCCACTTGAAACCCACGGCTTTCTTAATAATTTCAGTTAATGGAGAGGCTATCGTACTAAAATCTTTAACAAATCTCCTATAAAAACTAGCCAAACCATAAAAACTCCTAACGTCTATTATGGATTTTGGTGTAGGCCATTCTTGAATAGCCTTAACCTTAGCCTCATCCATTTCTATACCTTTTGCACTTGCCACATATCCAAGAAAAACAATCATATCCATGCAAAAGTCACACCTTTTCAAATTAGCATACAAGGACTCTTTTCTAAGCACATCAAGAACTTGTCTTAAATGACCTATACTCATCAATCTCCTTACTATAAATCAAGATATCATCAAAGTAAATGACTACAAACTTGCCAATAAAAGCACGCAACACATGATTCATCAATCTCATAAAAGTACTAGGTGCATTATTAAGTCCAAAAGGCATAACCAACCACTCATGCAAACCATATTTAGTTTTAATAGCACTTTTTCATTCATCCCTTTCTTTCATCCTAATTTGATGATAACCACTTTTCAAATCAATTTTCAAAAACAATTTAGAACTATGTAATTCATCCAATATATCATCTAATCTAGGAATGAGATGTCGATACTTTACAGTGATGTTATTGATAGCTTAGCAATCTACACACATTCGCCATGTTTTGTCCTTTTTTTGGAACAAGAAGCACGGGAATTGCACAAGGACTCATGCTCTCTTGAATGTATCCTTTTGACATCAACTCCCCTACTTGCCTTTGAAGCTCCTTAGTCTCTTCAGGATTGCTCCTATAAGCCAGCCTATTTGGTATAGATGCTCTTGGAACAAAGTCAATTTGATGCTCAATATCTCTAATTAGGCAAACCACTAGGAATGTCATCTGAAAAGACATCCTCAAATTCCTGCAAAAGAACTTTAACAACATTAGGAACACAAAAATCTAAATCATCTATGTTAAAGAATGCCTCCTTATACACAAGTAAAATCATAGGCAAGTAAGAAAGATATGCATGTTTAAGATCATTAGATTTTGCAAAAAAATTAAAGTGTTTCCCTATTTTTTCTACACACTCATCTTTTCTCTCTACTCACTTTCTCTCCACTCTCAGCCTTCCTTTGATCTTTTTGATCTTGTTCGTGACCCTCCTCTAATATCCTAAAGGCCAAAACTTTGTTCCCTTTTTTATTTCAGCTCATGGCTCACTTTCTTTTCTCTTTTCCTCACATCCTCACTATGTTGTTCAACTTATTTTTCCATTTTGGCCGAATCTTTTTGTTCCTCCACTTTGGCCGAAACATGTTGCTTTTTCTCATAACTCTTCTTCAATTAAATTTGATCTCCATAAACTTTCTTTGGTGAGAGTAGGGCAAGTGTATAAATCCTTCCATCCTTCTCCAATGAATACCTGTTCTTAAACCCATCGTGCTTGGCTTTTCTATCAATTTGACAAGGCCTTCCTAGTAACAGATGAGTAGCATGCATAGGCACAACATCACATAACACTTCATCCTTATATTTGCCTATTAAAAAAGAAATCATCACCTATCTATTTACCCTAACAACACCACATTCATTCAACCATTAAAGTTGATAAAGCCTCTTATGCTTTACGATATTCAATCCTAACTTTTTAACCAAAGTAACACTAGCAACATTAGTACAACTACCACTATCAATTATCATACTATATACCTTATTATTGATTAGGCATCTAATATGGAAGATGTTCTCTCTTTGTTGCTCCATATCATCTTTCTTAGTCTGAACATTAAGCGACCGTCTAATCACCAAAACTTTATCACCAATAGCATACTCTAAATCACTAGCATCCTCAAATGATGGCATGTCATCACAATCAGACTCCTTACTAGTGGACACAATCTCTTTATCATCCCTTAAAATCATAACTCGCTAATTTGCACACTCTAATGCATAGTTTCCTAATCTCTAACACTTGAAACACTTTATATCATGATTACACTTCGGTTGGACTTTTCCTTTAAGTTTTTTTATCATTAGGCACAACCTACTTCTTCATAGAGGTAGGTTCGACATTTTTGAAAGTTACCAATGGCTTTGTTGGTGCACTACCCTCTCTCTTATAATTCATTCTCCAACCCGAAAAAGA
>Ga0325403_1007481_pt1 | contig 10441 bp, 5 predicted proteins | sample PopdelMetagenome_19_FD_205665 | JGI IMG/M metagenome (GOLD analysis project Ga0325403, IMG submission 205665) | Populus deltoides microbial communities from Bellville, Georgia, United States - Xylem-PdKOR-R4 | ecosystem: Host-associated > Plants > Phyllosphere > Stem > Wood/Secondary xylem...
AATTCACATCTTCTGCACAATGTTGCAATTTGTGAAGCTGACTCTAAGGTATTCTCTCTTTTATAACTCCAATACGAATTTCTTATTTTTAGAAACAGCCAGTCATATTTCCAAGACTTAGAACAAAAAAAAAAAAAGAATCATATTGTTTTTTTTTTATTATTATCATTGCAACCTGTTTTTCATTTCTTATCGGATATTTGGTCCCGTCAAATATAAATCTCTGATACAGTGGGCTATCAAGATAATGCAACCAAAACTGGTTTCAACGCTAGATTGGCAGTTACTATATAGCACCAAAACTAAGAGGTATTGAATCTTAGGTTTGATTTATCAGGTTTCATTTTTTAGTCTGTAATACACGAAAGCACTTGCTCATTACAACAACCCATTATTGCGTGGTAACAATCAAGTTTATTTCATTAACAACGCGACCACTGCAAACGCAACCTAAGCATATCTGCGATTCTTACAAACTAACCGTGGGCATGAGGTTTGTTATTTGGATCTAGTGCATCGGTTTCCTTTTCCTGTTATCCTGTGCAAAACTATTGTATAGACAGCTTTGCTTTCGCTATTTACAATTAAGATCTGGTTTTCAAGTATGTAAATTAGAATATTGTGCCCTGTGATATCCTTACCTTGGAGCTGTTTTCAAGTGTTTCTACTCTGTATTGTTATTTGCAACTGGCTCCTGTTGTTTGGTTCATTGGATCTCAAGTGATGTAGCCTGAAGATTGTGGTGTTGAAGATGGGATCTGTAGACCCCATTGGACGATTGTCGGGCTGCTCGACTTCAATGGCCATGGCTTTTAGGGAAAAAGAGAGAGCGCCCTTCACAACATTCTTTATGAAGCTGCATCATGCTAAATCAGCTATTGAGGTGATCAAGTTTTTCTCAATGGTTCAAGATTTGCGTTGCTACTTTTTGATTATTTTAGTTTGAGGTTGTCTTAATGCAATTTGCAGTTGGACATTAATATATTAGATACAGACCTCGTTCTCTTCGTCATAATGCTAGTTTTTGGAAGCTGGAAATGCCTTGTTTTCTCAAGCTTTGACATTAGTTCAAGATGTTTTATCTGACGGTGTTTTCTTGCCTTACTTTTATGTTTTTGCTCTCTAGACGTAGCTGTTTTGTTGAAAAGATGTGGAGTTATCTTTCCTTTGATCGATTTGAAGAAGAAAGCGGTCGTTCTTTTTGAAGCATTTCCTGTAATTATGTATTATGTCCAAAGCTTTATCGTTATCTTCTTTCTTTCCTTGTTTGTCAGGTTTACAATCGATCCTGATAGTCTTGAATTTGGCAGTCAAGAATTGCGTTTCTTAAACCACGATTTTCTTCCAGGAGTAGAGAAATCATTTGTGTCAATTAGCTTTTATCTTATATATGCACGAGATGTTGGTTCCACGTTCATTTTATGGTCATTTCCAGGTGGGTTGATGACGAGTTGTGTTCTAGGTGTTGAATGTGCATGTAACTTCAAACATTTAAACATGGTTAACGGTTAGGATTTCAATGGCATATGGATCATTTCTTTAAACATTTTGTCAAGATTCAAGGGGGTGGGTGATTGTCATCTCTTACCTGATGTTGCTTTTATTCAAACGCCATATAAAAATTAAAAATGCCATTAATAATTGTTGTGGTCATGTTTCATGAATTCAAAGATCTCTTTACTACTGCAATCTTGGAAAAAACTATCTCTACATTCCATTGGGTTTTTACGTCGAGGAGCACTTTAGAGATTTTTTTAATTTGAATGATTTTTTATTTTTTTTATTGTTTTCGTGTGTTAAAAATAAAATTTTAATGTTTTTCTATATCTAACAATAATTAATATGCTGACCTTATTAAATCATTATTAAAATTATGTATATATAAAAGAATATTAAATTAATATTTTATTTTAAAATATAATTTTTTGGAAAAATTAAAAAATGACGAAAGGAAAATAGACGGAACGGAAGTAGCTGTGTTTTTGGAAGGCCACTCTTCAATGTTGAAAAGATCTGTAAGCTCAAAATGGTAAGAGCGCTCAAAGTCCCATTATGATGGTGTTTTGAGAGGTTGGTGGTTCAAATCCACCCAGGTCTTAATTAGTTCATGTGGTTCCTTCTTTTCTGCTGTTTTTTTGTTTGTTTTATCTTTCTGTCTAGAATTTACTTAAAGACACGTAGTCATTTAATTTATTTACTTGATAGGGATATTGTTTACTTATTTTTTTTAAAATTCAATTTGATAATAAATGAAGTGTAATAGTTTTAGATCAAATCAAGGGCTGAAAGGCCCTCCCTTTTGGGCGAAATTCGTTCTATAGAACAAGGCATTGCAATTGTAGGGTGTCTTGGTAAACAAATGAACAATTTTTCTCTTTTCTTTGAGTTTTTTAATAGAAAATTGAATAAAGGACAAATTCTTTCACCAAGAGAAAGAATTGCAGTTATTTTTTCATAAAATATCAAAACCAATCACTTTAACAATCCTTTTTAATTATAGAATATTTATTTTATTTCATTTAAATTGAATCAAGTCTCCTAGAAAGTTGTTCGAAAAAAAATACATGATTTTGCTACTATTTTATACCGATACAAGCTAAATCCCTTGGAAAGTTCATAAAATTAAAAAAATTTATAAAACTTTACCATTACAAATTCAAATCATTAACGAAATGAAATTTGGAGGGTGCTAGAATAACTTTAGAGTTAATTACTAGAAAAATTATTAAATATTCAACTCATGGTTTATAATTTTATTGGTAATATTAATTATACCATCAACGGACCCAGCCAAAATCATCCCTAAAACAGACCGAAAACCCATCATTTTTCAAGTCATCTTTGGTACTGTTTGGGAACGCGGCTGCAGCTGTGTTCCCAAAAAATTTAAAAATTTTTTTTTGTTAAAATTTAATATAGTTTGTATGTTTTGGATTGTTTTAATGTGCTGATGTCAAAAATAATTTTTAAAAAATAAAAAAACATTATTGACATGTATTTTGGCACGAAAAGTTATTTAAAAAACACCCGTAATTACACTGCCAAACACGTTCTGGAGGTTCCAGCAACAACGTGAAAGTAGAATGGGCCGCCGCTGATTTTGGGTTCAAATCTAACATTGTTGGCAAGATTATCTTATAAAATATAATGACAATTATATAAATAATTTTTTTATGTGTATATATAAAGATGTAAAATATTATGAATCGGGAGGATGTAAATTATAATAAATTATAATTTTTGAGGAAAAAAACAAACAGAACTCAAGTAAAATGAAACTTATAGAATGATATTTTTTTTAGAAAATATAAACTAAACAATTTTCCGAAAATAAACAAACCCCGTATCTCGCCAGCTCAAATGTGCCGTCCATTTCTTCATCGACACCTAATTTTCAAACAAGGTAAGAACTCAACCACGTGAACTAAATCGCAGCCCTTAATCATTCATCTAACCTACTAATCCTGTCCGTCTATTCTCCCAGAGCCTCTATATAGTCGCACACCCGCCACGCAGCTTTTTCTGCCTTATCAGTTCAGCTCTAGTATTCCCAGATCTACCCTTCATGGATTCCCCTTCGATCTTTTGGATTCCAGCTTCACCTAGATCGCTCTGCGATCTTTATCCTGATATCAGACTTCATATTCGAAGTTCAACACCGTGATTTCACGGTCCGTTATCTTATTTGATCGGAGATCGCTCCTGAGGTATGTATCAGTATTTCTATTACGTGTTCCTTGGCTAAAGATGATTTAAATTCTGTTTCCGGATTATTGATCAAGCTATTATTTTGATTTTGTTTTGTAGATACGGCGTGGCTCTGTTTCGAAAGCTCTAGTTCTCAAAGGATATATCCAGTTGGTGTATGAGCAGCAGATGATTCGAGATTTCATTTGAAGGCGGGGGCGATAGATCAATTACAGAATCTCTGTTGCTTGATGATGTGACCGTGGTCTGTGATTTTGTTGATTGATTAAGGAGTGATGGAAGGAGTTGTGTGGTTTATTTATGAGGATGATGTATAAGATATATATATCGGGACTAGAAGGCCAGGAGGCTGAGAGGTCTTGTTTATTATCTCTGTCATCCGACCTTTGCCATGACAGGTGCGCTTGCATGGCAGGTCACCCATCATCTTAATAAAACTATTATTTTCGTGTTTTTGAGGGGAGATCGCACGGGGAATTGCCCGGGTTCTCTCCTCATCTGTCTGTGTTCTGCTTTCTCTTACTTCTCTTTGCCTTACGATCCTAGCCTGAGATCACGCGGCCCTTTCACGAGGAACTCCAGCTTCAGCTTAGCTACCAGTTCATCAAGTGCACAATATTGCAATTTGTGAGGCTGACTCGAAAGGTATTCTCTCACTTATATCTCCAATGCGAATTTCCTTATTTTTTAGTATCAATCAATCAGTCATACTTACATAACTTAGAATCAGTCATTTGCAAGAGATCATGATTGTGACTTGGGTTATTCGTTGCGTACCGGTATTTGTTCCAATCCAATGTTAATGTAGATAATATGGGATCACTAAGAGATTGCGCATCTAAAACTAGTTTCAGCTTTGGAAATTAGCAGTTCTTGAAAAAAAATGCCACACACACAACACATCCTGGAAATTGATTTTGATCTTTTATCGTGGTAACTCTAGTCTCCGATCAGGAGTTTTTGCTTGCACCAAGCGTCTGTTCATTCTAACGTCCCACTATAACTATTCATCATTCTTTCCCGACAGTGCAGGTTCATTTCATTTTCAAATGCCTTGAAATGCAAATCATATTATATTTATATCCACTGAAGCAGGCAGATTTGCCATTACAGAGCTAGCCTGGACATGAGTTTTGTTACTAGATCTAGTTTCTCAATTTCTAGCTCTTATGACACTCTGAAATCCCAATTCCTTTCTTAATCAGGTCCTTTTTACTACCATAATTGTAGTTGCAATTGTGTATTCGAGAATATTGTGCTCTTGATATCCATGTAAAACCTGTGCTCATGGATGATGCTGGTGTTTTGTACTGTGCAATTGGCTCTGTTGTTTGGTTCTTTGGTTTTTAAGTGATTTAGCCTTCGGATGGTGGTTTGGAGCCGGCTGACTTCCATAACCATGGCCGTCAACTCTCTCAGCTGTGCCAGCTCAGCAGGTCTTCACGACATTCTCAATTGAGCTGTCCATGCTTCACCAACGATTTAGGTGATCAAGTTATTATTCAATGGTTCGCTCCTCTTCAACCTGAAAGAAAAATAAATAACTCTATGATTTTATCACCCAGTTACATTAGTTTTGAATTGTTTCATCATTCTGCGTAATTTGTTACGTTATGTTTAATTCTTTACTGTTTGCCGGGGGAGATGAATTTCATATTCTTAATTCATGGTAGCAGAAGGTTTCTTGTTTTCTCATGTGTTTATGGTATTTCGATATTTGAAGTAATTTATCACTGAACAATTTGAAGTTCTTACTATTTAAGTATGGCTCTTAATTTGGTCTTATCAAATATTGTTTGGTTTCATGACTCGAACCATTTCTAACCAAATTCAAAGCTCATTGATGTTCTTGAAATGGTTCAAATAACGGAACAGAACAATGACCACGTGGACCCTCCACCATGATTTCTTTGAAGAAATGGTATTACAAAGTCTTGAAGAAACAGAGCGGGCAGAAAAAGATTTTGAAAAATAGCGTGGCCAGGGGAAAATCGCGCCTGCGGTTTTTTTAAATTTGTCGGTGAAAACTATGATATTTTAAGTAATTTGTGAAATAGGCTACAATAAATTTCAAACAGGGGAGAGATTGTGGGTGCATCGAAGCTTTAATGGTAGCTGCTTTGAACATGAGAAAGGTTAAAAAGAGCTCTTTGAACATCAAGTGAAGTTAAAGACGATGGTCGGTGAAATTCAAACTTGTTTAAAAATGGTGGATGTTTATTTGGCTTCAGGCAATGTGTGTGGATCATTCGGGATTTTTGTCTCTTCAAGTTATTTTCTTGATCCTGAGGTATGTCTCAATATCGTTCATTTTTTTATATCTTTTTTTTTTTCCGGAATTTGTAGCAATTTTTATTTTTATTTTTCTAAACATTATAATTTCTAATTGTGGTTTTTTGAAATACATGGGAATTGTGATGTTTTTTTCAATTTTTTTCTCTTGTATTATTTTAAATGTGCTATATATATCTGTTAAATGTATATAATAGTTTACATGTACACAACATGCTTTATAAAAGCTTTCTTCATCAAAGGTTACCTTGGCAACCAACTAGTAATTTGATTTGTTTTTGAACTTGTCAAGTTAAGTAAGTCATGATAATTTTCACATGGTTTAGTGTCTTTTTAAAAGTGTTATTGAAAATATTTTAAAATAATTATTTTAATTTTTTTTTATATCAGTTCATCAAAAAATAAAAAATATTTAAATTTTTTTAAAAGCAAACACACACATTTAAAATACACTAAAATGCAGTTGGCTAGATTTCTATATTGACTTGTTCAGCTAGATTTAAATAAAAAAAATCTCTAGCATGACTGGTAAACTAAACTAGTGCCTCTTTAAAAATTTGGCATCCTAGTCTATGAGACTATTTATTCACGCAACAGCATGCACGAATGTGCACGAATGTCCTGGCCCTTGTTTTATTACTTGCCTGTCCAGTCTTTTTATCAATCTATAAGGATCTGTTCTGACTTCAATAAAAATAAAAATAAAAATAAAAATCAGGGGTGATGATGGACTTTTAGGTACAATAATTTTTTTTTTTATAAAAAAAATAGAGAGTGATTCTTATTGTCCCTTATTCGAGTCCATTCTTCATTGATGTCCGGAAGATCTATAAGCTCAAAATGGAAGAGCGCTCGTTATCCCTCCATGGGGTTTTGAGAGGTTGGTGGTTCAAATCCACTTAGATTTTATTAATTACTTATTTACTTTAGCTTGATATGTTTGGTAGCTTCTGTGCTTTATTAATAGGGTAGACTGGTTGTTTAACACAGTTAATGTAAGAAAAGGCTATTGAAGTGTATACCTATTTCATTTTACTTTGATATTTTCTTCAAAGTAGATCGATTTCCACCTTTCAAGTTCAGCATTTGGAGGGAGATAAACACTCCGGTAGTTTTGAGCCGGATTCATTCTGTGCAGCAGGGGCATTGCAAGTTCAAATTGCACGAGGATGGACATACTTTTGTCCTTGAAATGTATTAGGAAAACTATCTTGGTGGACTCGAAGCAACTTTGCTAAAGGAAGATCCAATTATTATTTAAAGTGAAATTAATTAATTTTTTTTATATATTTGTCATAGGTCCAAACTACACACTAAATGAAGTAGCAATGGGCTTTGGACAGCACAAGGTTCAAGTTGCCTGACATGGGTATTGTGGCAAAGTCTCGGAGTAGAGTTTGCTAAAGAGAGGCTTAATTGCTATTTTACCCGCTGTTAGTAACTTGAAGTAGTTTAGCCTAAAATAACCCAGTTCCTTTTACCTAGTTTTACTTAATTTTTTTAATGTGTCTTCCTCTTATCATACAAGGAGGACAACACCTTATCATTCGATTTATTTTTTTGCGTTCTACATTTCTTTCCTGTTTGGGTCCAATTTCCAATAACAGACTATAAACAAACATATAAACGATATATAGTTATCGTCCACCAGGAAATATTGATTGGTGTTATATGATCAAGGGACAAGGAATGGTGGCATTATAAATTATTGTCAAATTGCCTGGTAATATGGGCCAAAAGGAGGAAATACTGTGACTCTTGGATTTATGGATCTAATGAATGGTAGCATTATATTCAAGGTAAAATGCTTTGTCATGTTAATTGCTTATTGAGCCTAAACAAGTCCTATCTGACAAAAAAAGGGTCAATATGCTAAATTATGATTAAAAAAAAAGCACGCAAAGTGCGCAAATGGTTGTATTAGAGGGTGTAACCCTTATAAGGAAGGATATATAGTTGGTCTATAAGGAAGGGGAGTGTATAGTTAGTCTGCCAAGAGGTAAGGCTGGTCCGGATAGGTTACGCGGCGAGGTCATCCTGACATCTAGTGAAGAAATGAGGTTAGTCTAAACATTTATTACATAGGTGAGGTTTGGCATCCCATTGATTATTACATGGGTGAGGTTGAGAGGTGAGGTAAGGTATGTCAAGTTTGGGCATCATCAATTTGGGGACACATCTCTCATTAATTGTTTAATTCAAAGTAGCTAATTTGGTTAGAAAAACATGTTAAAAAGTGATTTAGAAATTATTAATAACTAGGGGGATGCACCTTTGGTTTTAAAATGAGGTTCACTTGATTTGAGATAATATGACTTATACGTGTGATTTGAGTACACCATGGCCTTGGAGATGCTAGTCACCAAGTTTGAACTATATGGATATATTGTTTAACAAGTTAGTGCTTTTTAAATTAGTTATAGAGGAATGTTATCTTTATATTTGGGCAATACGGGTGGCTTGTATAATTAAGTAAGGTGATTTTTTATAGACTGTTTAGTTATTGTGTTAGAAATATATGTTACATTAGTCTATATAGAGGTGTCTTTCTTGTTATGTTTGGGCTAGGTTGTCACTCGATGTCAATTTTAAAGATCATTGTTTTCGAGATAGGTGTTGTCTTATCTTGAATAGAGAATGAAGAACACATTATACCTAAGTAAAGGTGTTTTTTCGTCCTAATTGTAAATTCATATAGAATAAATACTAATTGATGGATATTTTATAAAGATCATCTTTGCAACTCACATGGATGTTTTCCACGGAGACTTTTAGTGGAGATTTATCATGAAGTTGTCCTGTGGAGATTTTATGGATGAAGGTTTTTATAAAGATTACCATAAAGTTCTCATGTGAAGTTTTTCATGGAGATTATGTAGGGAGATTATCATAGATAAGTGGTTCTGTATTTAGGATGCAAAAAATCTTTGCTCTCAGGTAATGTTGTGCCTTGTACACGAGGGTGGAAAATGCTTTAAGCTTAGGCGAGGTTGTCCTTGTACCTAAAATGAATTTTTTAATAGATATTGTATTACACCTAGGTGGAGAACAGAAGATTTAGCACCCAAGTAAAGAAGAGAAGTTTTTGCCCATGACAGAGAATCTCATGGAGAACATGCCATGGTAAGTACTCTATGTAGATCATTGTACAAAAACTATTTTATGGAGATTATGCTTAGAGATTTACTACGGAGGTCATCGTATAATGACTATTTCATAAAGAAAATTTCATAAAGAGCATGCTATGATTTCAATATTTGTTTAGTTTACATGCTAGTTTTGTTTTTCTTTTTTCTTTTACAAGTTTATATACTTGCATAGTATACATGCTAGATTTTTGTAATGATTGCATGATTATCATGTTTTTTATTTAACGTTTGCATGATCATAAACTAAACATAATTTTATTACTTGTCTAATCTTCACTTATAAATTTTTTGAATAGCACAAGTGACTAATCTTGATTATCTTTAAAGATAATTCTCATCTAACCAGTCTTGTTTAATAGTTTCAAGAAACATTAACATTGCATCTAGTTTTACTACTAAGAAGAGAATACTAACAAGCACTAGAATTAGAAATGAGTAAAATACCATCTTTGATTCTCTCATATCAAATTTCATAGATTAAAAGCACCAAGAAAGCCTAAGAAAGGCAAAGGAAGGATCTTTTCTCAAGTTTCTTGGTCATACGTTTTTTTTCCTACTACTAGGTTCTTGATTTCTATATGTATAAAAAGGCAAGTAAAAAACAATTAACATTTAGGGTTAAGACTAATTAGATCTAATACTTCCATTATTCAGGTTTGATAAAAAATAAATAAATAAATAAATCAAACAAATCAACATAAAGATTAAAAAGAGAGGGAAAAAAATTCAAAAAATCATAGAATAAAGAGCTAATAAAGCCGGCCAAAAAGTAAAAAAAGTACCATTGTCTTATAGAACACTTGTTCACTTGTCTATATTGTGCTAGAAATCGGATCAAGATGTTTTTTAACATAAACAAAAGTCACAGATAACAAGGAACTATTTGATATTGTGATTAAACCCGATCCAACAGGTCAATTTTAAAATCTTATTATCCGACTCTTTACTCAGCCTGAATTTAAAATTAACCTACACGGGAATTGACCATACATGATCCAGTTAACTTGGTCGATCTAAAAACAACCCAAACAACTAGTGAAAAACTTGGTTTTAGAAATATGTTTGATGAAAGAAATTAAGGAAAATAATTGAAGAAGAAAGATAGTATAAATCAATTTTCATAAATCAAAAGACGAAAGCAAATCAAAACTTAAATTTATTTAAATCAAACCATTTCTATTCAAATATATTCATCACTTATCTTGGATTAAAAATAAGTTAAAAAATAACTTAAGTTGGACCAAACAAACCTTATTCATTATATGACATAACAGGGAAGGTCTCTTTATAAG
>Ga0325403_1007483_pt1 | contig 10440 bp, 7 predicted proteins | sample PopdelMetagenome_19_FD_205665 | JGI IMG/M metagenome (GOLD analysis project Ga0325403, IMG submission 205665) | Populus deltoides microbial communities from Bellville, Georgia, United States - Xylem-PdKOR-R4 | ecosystem: Host-associated > Plants > Phyllosphere > Stem > Wood/Secondary xylem...
TTGATTAAAATGACTAAATCTCACAAATACAAGATGAAATTTGACCATATTGTTTCATTCAGGCTTTAGTTGCTGGATCTTACAAACAGAGGGACTGCTGTGGATTTTATCCAATGATATGGATTCCATCATTAACTTTCAGCTTCTTCACCTGAAAGTGCAATGCCGAAGGGTAAGAACCCAACTCAACTCGATGACGCATTGTCATGGACAAAACACGACCGCATGGCAAATAATGCTTCCTGACGTGTGCCACGATGATGTCAACTCAAATTAAATTTTCGCCTCACCTTCCAATGGTAAGCGCGACATTGATAGCTGGAACAGTTAGCAGACAACAAATTCCCTTCCGCCATCTTTTTTTTTTTTTTTCCATGCAAAATTCCAAAACACTTCCAGTAAAGGACACAACAAGTGAGACTCGTGCCTGCATCTAAACAAATGGTTGGGTAAAATCAGTGGAGATCAATGGTTTCTGTCAGTCATGACGTATCTGGATCCAGTTTGGGAACGATAGCAGATGAGAGCTCTATATGAGAAACACGAACGGCACCTATCAGCCTCTCTGGCAATTCTTCAGTAGCATTAGCCTGTGCAGAAGCGAATGTAAGAAAACGAGCAAAGAACTTTTCATTTAATTTTCCTCAGCTAGAAACTCTTCAGAGCAAATTTCATAGCCAAATTGGGGGAGAAACTTTATTACTTGAGAACTGTATTCTAATAACCAAGCAGACGACTGATTTCTAGCAGATATCAAAACAGATCAGAATTTAATAATTAGGTTGAATGATTCATGGGCTCAAACAAATTTCCATTAACTTGAGCAGGTTTAGTTTAGATTTCTTATTTCTTTGACAGCTCTAATTAGGGAATCGGTGCCTGGCCTAGTCCACCGCTTTAGGCCAGTAGCCTGGTCACGAGCATGATAGTATTTTTACCCAGAACTTCAGTTGGTAGCTTTCCTGATCATATAATTATTTGAGATGGCTCCATGGAACAGAGCACACATACCTGTACAAGGAAAGCCATGTCAACCACCAATGTTGTAATTACACCAATTACAAGCCCCAAAACTCCATTAGCAACAGTAGAAGAGCCAATATCAATATCAACCTACAGAAACACGAGCCATGTTGGACCATACAATTGGTGTTGGCAAAGCAACTCAAGAGTAATATCAGGTACTAAAGAAATTTGGATGGTATTTACTTCTAGGTACTTGGGACCCCGGATATAGTTGCAATCAACTGCTTTTCCCAATAAGCACGGGGTGCTTCCAACACTCTGCCGGACAATCCATGAGCCCTGCATGTTTAATTACAGAAAGCAACTCGATCATTTTCATACTGGCTCGATCAAATCTTTAAAATGTTTAGTAGCAACTATGTTCCAGAAATTTCTCCAACATGGTTCCATGTCTGTTCATAGAGAAAAAATAAGTCTGGATAAACTAATCTGTTAGCATGTTAGGCAATCAAAGGGCAGTTCCTAAGGGCTGGCCAGCATTGCTGACCACCAACGTGAATCATACATACTCATCTAGCTATAACAGTCACAGCTTCTGACAGTCCCACCATCCTGGCAAACGCACTTTCCAAACATGAGGAACAGAAAGACAAGTACCTTGGGAACTGATGGAATAAGCTTAAGCCTACTGTTTCGGAATTCATCATCACCATCAACAAATCGTTGCAAGAGAGATCCAGGTACTAATTCCTTTGTCACAAAATAAAATACCATACTATAGTGCGTTGAGCCAGGTACCTGCCAGAAGAAAAACACGGTCATTCTTTTCCAGCCTCCAGATGCTACTATTGAAATTCACAATAAATTAAATAAACTTACTTGCAGATTAAAAACCACAGAGAAAAGCCCTTTCTCTGAAGCAACCTGCAGAAGAATTTAAAGTCCACAAACATGTTACAACCTTGACAGAATCAAGAACCATACGCTTGCTAAATATTATACTGTCAACAAAAAACATAGTTGACCTCAGTTGATTGACCTCTTAGGACATCGGATAAATTGACAACTGAAAACAGCTTTGAACCAATGATAAACTAACAACAGCTTCATCAAGTAAAGATTTTATTTAACGAGGTTCATTATCTGGCAAACCGTAGGTGAAACTCGATGCGAGTAGTAGGTAGGTGTAGATAATCCAACCTTTCAGGAAATAATATGTTTGTCATGGTGAAAAATCACCGCAATTCCCTGAAATGGGATAAATTTTAATATTTTGCAGCACAGATTGGAGCTGTGCATGGTAAAAGCACACAAGGCTCCTGACATGACAACCATAGAGCAAAAAGAAAAAAAAGACTGACCAAAGTCAATTTGGAAGTCTGCGATGAACAGCACAGAACAAGGGAGGGGTTAGCTGGAGAGGTACTTACTTGTGCCGCACATCCTTGACGCCTAGCAACGTGGTCCATTCTTTTTGTATCTTTGAACCAATCAACAGCAACAAGATCCAACAAATGTTTTCCTGCAGGAACCTTCATATGCAACTCGCATAGAATTTAACAAAAGTGAGCCTAACAAACTCATAAGATGATGACTTTATAACTCCAGTGCATATATATTCAAAGGAAATATGACGAGAATATCAAAGAACCTTTGATTTGTCAAAACAAAAATGCTTGCTACGAACTCTGAAGTTGTTTCCATCAGATCTTCGCCAGCAGTCACGGGTATTATCACGGTCATCACGACGTAGATTACCCGAAAAACAGGATAAATCGATTTGATCAACTGGTTCTTCTTCTGAAGCTGTTAAAAAATTTGTCATTAAATATCCAAATAGAACCCCAAAAGATTGAACTTGTTGAAATGAAAAAAACAATGTAATATTGCAGACTTGCAGTTGTCATCCACCTGTTCTCTTCGCATTGTTCTCATGCTTGGTTTGGCAAGCCTGAAAATTGAGAGAAAAATGTGTTTACAAGACAACGCAAAAAACATTTAGGGAACCGGCATAAAACGTACCTCTTGTTCTTCTTCAGCTATTTGATCGGAGTATCCATCCCTCCTTACAGAGTTTTGGCTAGCAGCATTTATCTGATTGAAAGAAGGTGGAGTCGGATGAACAGAAGATTCTTGCAGCATTACATTTTTCTTTGACAAAGCAGGGGCTGAAGCTATATTGGCCATAGCTGGGATTCTTGGAGGGGCACCTCTCTCATCTGTCTGGGAAAACCATTCACGCAGTCCTGCCAGAAAAAGCAACAAGAGATTATAAACCAGAAAAGATAGCACCGAAAAGACTGAAAAAATGCTTGCATATTTCACCAACATAAACTAAAAAAATCAAACTAAAAGCAAAAATAAAACTATTACAAGTTCTTGCTCACTTTCTTGTCTGATAATTTCAAAATTGTACTTTTGCCATCAACACTATTTAAACAACATCAATGACAAAATATCCAATGCAAAATTGGTGGACCCCACAAAAAATCAAATCAATAAATGAAACAATAATCAACGAAAGAAAACGAAAAGCTGAATGGACTAACTACAGTTGCTTGGACACTGATATACTGTGGGTACAGAGAAAATAGATTTTAAGTCATTCCTCCAATCCCGATTTGGTTGAAGGGGGAATAAAAAAAAAGGAAATGCTGAATAAACTCCTACAGCAACTTGGGTGCTGAAAGGATGTGGGTATAGAAAAATTAGAATTTCAAGCCATTCCTCCAACCCCAATGATGGAGAATAAATGAAGGTTTTGCAATATAATTATCATACAAAAATTAGAGATTATGTTTTATTTATATTCTATCTTAATAAGAAAATCTACTTATTTTAGGCTTTTATAACCTTTAATCGTATTTAGAAACTTTATTACGTTTATTATTTTATTTAGGGTTTCATTCGGGTTTGGTGCCTACATATGGACTCCTGTTAACATGTTTATCAGTGGCTGAGTTAATCGCAGAGATTTGAAACTTCTGCTTTCCTAAGGTTGATTTTCTCTCTCTTTCTCTCCATCTCTTCCCCTGCCTTACACTGCTGCTCGGCCCCTTTCTTCCCTCTTCTCTATCCTATATCCTCTCTACTATTCTGTTTTTCCCCTATCTTTTCTGTTCCATGCCACCCAATATCAGCTTCTAAACTAAGGAAGAACGTAAAGTATGTACCCGCGGAAATATACGGTGTTTCAAAATTTTAGCAAATAGGAGTGACATCAAATCCTTACAACAGCAGAAGATATAAGTGAGAAATTGTAGAAAAAGTAACTCACCAGCAACACTATTTAACATCTGAAGAAGACAATGTTGCTGAAATGATGAAACATAACCCACACCCCATCCTTTCAGATCAATCTGCATAAGATGCTGCACCTGCGTTCTGAGTTTCCCATTACGAGGTTTTAAAGGAGAAATATTGAAACCTCCACCTGTAAAAACAGGATATAGCCAAAAACTAAATATCTAAGTTCTGGTTTTAGATTTTTAATCATAAACCTAAGGCACTGTATGAAACTCACTCTCGATATGGGCCCGCACATAGCCTGGTCGTGGACCACAGTTCTCGTGCTCTCTGGAACGAAATAGCACAACTGCAAAATAACAAGGAATTAATAAAGCTTGGGACGAGTTAGAAGATCAAATAAGTTGTGGACAAGCCAAACTATTTACCATAGCTGCCATCATCATTTCGCCGCCAATATCGCACATAGCAAAGGTCACGCGGCCACACAAATCTGCAACCCATTCATTTCTAAGTCATAAAGAACAACAGAAGTGCCCCATTTCCACAAGCAAGAGGACTACCACCTTGAATTTGGACAGACTGTAGTTTTCTTAAAAATATTGTTTGGTATGCATAGATAAAAAGAAATCCTGATCATCTCTGGGCATGCTAACGTGAAGATAAACTATTTCAGGACCTCCATATTTAAATTATATGCTTTTTATTTTGAGCAAGTAAATAGTGAAAAACCGATTAAGCCACAAGTCAGACATGATTATATTGCTATGCTGTTATACTGCATACCCATACTTTTTAAAAATAGTGTTTGGTATGCATAGATAAAAAGGAATCCTGCTCATCTTTGGGCATGTTAACGTCAAGAGAAACTATTTCAGGCCCTCCATATGTTAATTATTTGACTTTTATTTGGAGCATGTAAATTGTGAAAAACCGATTAAGCCACAATCAGAGATCATTATATTGCTATGCTGTTATACTGCATACCCACACTTTTTAAGATGACTTGAGTATATATTTTGTAAAATTCAAGGAAAACTTGTATCCTTGGCTAACATAATTACAAGCTTAACACATGTGCTTCTTTGCAATTAGCTTAAAGTTCTTACTCGGTTTTAAGAACTTATAATCTGTAAGTCAACGTTTATTCACGTTTATGGTTAAACTTGACACAAAGCAGATGGTACTACATAAATACATATTTTATCAGCATATTCCCAATGTATCATTATCCTAACTTTTTTAAGAACAGCACGTATCCAGTATTTATATCACGCTTCCTAATCTAAAAATAAACCAAACTTGGGTAAACCTGTAAGGCTGTGAAACAATTCATTACAGAGCAAAACTGGAGGGACCAAAAAAAAAGCAGAATAAAGTACAAGCTTCCTTCAAGTTTGATAAGACTATTAAATATTTCACACCCTAGACATGACCAATAAAACTCCAGTGCAAAATACTTCCATATGATCATAATATATGCAAGAGTGTGATTTATTTAGGGGAGAATATTACGTTGGAAACCAGTCCAGCTGAAGTATATGATGGAGTATTGCTGTATGTCCATCTACCTCTTCAACTACGCTACCATACTGGAAACTGCAATCCCACCTGCACAAGGCATGAAAAAAATGATGTCATGAATTGAGTAAGCAGACAACATGGGCAAAACATGAGAACAAAAGTGAAAACCAAACAACAACTCCATTCAAGCAATTGCACTAGTGCTTCATGAATAAGTCTACATACCATGAATTAAGAGTTTAAGATGCAAGTGACATACATGTTTAGAAGCGGGATTTATTAACACATGCTAATTACAGTGTCTTATCAGTCTAGTGCGGACACACATGCACACACTTCTTTTCCTCCAAAGAAAGATGCTAACATGTGTTGATTTTAAATAAATCATATTGCGGGCTTTTGTTATAATGAAAATTAGAATTCAAACTCAGAGCATTAGAGAAGTCTGCTATACAATTCAGTTAAAACAAGCCACGGTAATCATGTGTGCGATCTCAAATGACCACCAACACTAGTGAGCATCATAGACCTAGTCACAGTGAGATTTAACTACTAGCCCACTCCCAACCACCCTCCACACCAAAACAAGGCTCAGATCATAAAAAGATAAAATTATGTTCTATCAATAATGGGTAATACATGTTGTGCACAGAAAAAAAAAGGGGGGTATACAATGGAGAAAGAATTGCTGATAATAAGTTCTCAGCCATTCAGAAAAGTACATAAGACACTCAAAAGTTTAATGTAAAAAATATTTTTGATATCGCGTGTCTTGATTAAAGGTTTTCAAAGTTGTTCGAGCATCAACTTCTGCATGCACACTTAGGTCTCAGATAGTTTAACATAATTAAAGTTCAAAAAACATCTCGAAAGCAAACAGCTTCTTGATCCAAGCCTGAAATACTCATGCACCCAAAAGCACAGGAGTGTGTGTGGATAGAGAGTACAATTTTTGTTCTATAAACAATGCTTCTAAAGCCATGCTATTAAATTTGGATGAAAGAGGAAAACACCTACTCAAAACGTGTAGCATCCATGCTCATTATAAGTTCAAATATTTCTTCGCAGCTAGCCTCAACAACACCTACAGCCTTCATCGCTCGACTGCAGCTCCTTGGCTGCATCATGAAAACAAGATGTGGTGTCAAACTATAAAACAGCCTACCACATAGCAAAATGATGTCGTTCACTAAATGCAAAAGACGAAATAGTTCCTTACAAGGTAGTCAACTTCAACCAGCTCTTCAAAAATGCGGAGTCCTGTTATATACAGGCAAACATTGGCGGTAACCAAAACTGCTATGCTTCCTTGAATATCATTACTGTAATGAAATGCTAAATAATACTAAAGGCTAAGAAAAATAAATCACCATTTTGGCACTGTAAAAGGCGCCAATGCTTTCTTGAGAATACTTGGTTGTTGGGATTCTGGTTTGTCAATTCCGAGTCGAATTCCTGGGTCCAGTCAAATACTGAAGCAGGAGGACCTGCCAAAAAAAAATAAGACTTGCTCGAAGATTGCATCAAATTAACTTGGAGCCAATAAAAAAAAGGAAAGCATGAGAACCGTTTCCCATGGTTGTTCTCCGCAACAAATTTGGATGATTTTCATTTTCATCTTCATCTTCCTGTGCACTGAGCCTGCAATCAATCATTTTTTGATCCAAGATTTCCGCATCAGTTAGAATAATTGGTAAAACTGGCTCCAACAGCAGTTCAAATGATTAATAAAACTAGCATCAACAATTGGGATCAGTATAGCAGTGCAAAATGCTAGCTTAAAGTATAATAAAAACTATAAAATATCAGGCAGGATGAAATAAAAATTATATTTAAACATAGCAAAAATACAGAATAGGTTTTCCATTATCTACTGTCATACAATAGCAAGCAAACACAAAGTTCTATGACAGGAGAAACTGTATTACAGATAACACAAGCGGAGAAATTATGTTGAACAGGCACTCACTGACTTTCACAATCTGATGAAGAAGCAGTCCTCCCATTATCCATTCCCGATTTGTATTCGAATGAGACATATTTGTTACCATTGGGAACTTGGGACTCCTGATGCTGCACATATATTAGCAAGCAATCATTCTTATATAAATCATTTGATCCAGTTGCCTAACAGGTATATGGATGCATGAAACTGAAAAATGTTAAATAAAGAATCAACTGAACATTGTGTTGATCGCCCAGAAAACTTTACACTAGAATGTATAATCTAAGGAGTTATCACAGAAGCGACAACTTCAAAAGGAAAATGTACAATGTTTAAATATTATCAGTGCCTTTAATAAATCTAAATGAGAAATGGGAGTTGGATAGCGATGATCACAATTCACAGCTAATGAAGCATACTGACCTGATCGATTACAAATTCAATTTTTTCCTTCCAGATAAATACTTCTTGGATGTTAAATGCTGCCATCTGAAACAAGAAAACAGTGCACGAAGGTTGTATTTTTGCACTTAAAGTTATGATGCCACAACAAATAAACAACTAATGAAGGTTAATCATGTTGTAATCATGGAAAGATGTCATTTCTGCATATTTTTATGGCAGATAACAAGAAGAGGCGCTGTTATAATAACTAGAATAAATGAGGGTCAATATTCAGGATTGAAAAGGCAGGGTGGTCTCATGATTTTTTTTCCAGTTTCCAAGCTCCGATGATCTTAGGTGATCATCAATTTACCAAGGGAATTAGCTCTCAATAGAAAGCTGCCAAAATTTAAACTAATCTATCAGTGGCAGAGTAAAGAGCAAGCACCACCCAGGAGTCCAAAGGTAAAACTTCAGTGCAAAGGCAAATGAAAAAGTAATGCTATAGAGCAGATGGTAGCTTCTTATAATTTGATTTATAAAACAGCAACACAAAAAATAACTGGACTACTGGGAAGAAAAAAGGATAGCATCTTAATTCACAAATTTAGAAACCAAGACTAAGAGCAAAAACTGCTTACTGTGATCCGATTATACTTGTCTTTCTTGTTATATACAGATAAAACATAAAGAGTCTGCAGGAAAAAGAAAAGGAAAACATTATAATCAACTCGAAATTCCACAAGATTACATTGTAGCAATCCCTCATCAGAAAAATAACATTACATTGAGTAAGCTATCAACAAAAAGCAACCAGTTTGATAGCAGAAAAAAAGTCACCAGACAGACAGAGAGCAGCAGAAAACTATTAATTTAAACAATCGCCAACTTCCAAAAACGCAGTTTCATTACAATCCATGAATCACAATGTTTGCTTAACTTTCAGTTTCACAACGAGCACAGACATATTAACAGGAATAAAGTTAGGGTTAGCCTATAACCTATTAGCTAATGACTCCTAATCCGATTCACTGACAACGCATCATCACCGAATCCCAAGCAACATAGAGAAAGCCCAACTTACATGTCCATGGTGAACCTTCAGGCCTCGATCTTCTACTCGACAATTCCCATCAATCAACAAGGTTTTGATTGGCACCTAAAAAAATTTAACATTCACACCACTTTTATTATTACTCACGTCAGTTCCTTTTTTTTTTCAATAACCTTAAAAATTTCAGATAATAAAGAAGAAGAAGAAGAAGAAGTAATTACCCGATTATCCTGTGGTTTTTTCTTGTAATAAGCAAGAAGCCTGGGCTCCAAAACGAAATACCTCCTATGAATAAACGATCTCCCGATCTTCCTCCTTCCATACCTCACCATCCACCCTTCGTATATCACTTTCGACATTTTTTACCCTCTCCAAACCACCTTATTTACACCCTAATACCAATCCAACTCTCTAAGAACAGCAAAAAAATTCAAAATTCAATCTCGCGGAATTGGAAGCTCGGATTTTGAAAAATCTTCGCTTCCTGTTCTGCGATATCGTAAACACCGTTACGAAAAAAATGAAAAGAAAAATAAAAAGTAACTGACTTGATCTCTCATCTCTAGAATTGAAAACTGTGTACAACGGAATCAAGGATTTGAATTCCCATTTTCAAATTTCCACATTTTCGATGATTCCAAACACGAATATTTGACTTTAAGCGAACGAACACACCAAAAGAAGAATAGGGAAAAAAGATAGTGTACAGAGAGGAAAGGGAAAAGGGAAGGATTGCTTTGCAGTTTTAAATGTGTGAGTTGAATCTTAAAAGGAAGAAAAAATTCAATAGGGGCGGAGTCAAGTATTTATATTTTAAGAGAGATAGAGACTGAAAAAGAAAAAATATATATAATTATATTCTAGAACGAGAGCAAGAGGAATTTTAAGGAGGTCGTGACATTTGCCGGGATCAGGGACGAAGGTGGAAAACGCCGGCGTTTTTGCAGGTTGATTGTGAAGGAAGAGATCAAGTAACAGCGGGATTCGGGAGAGATTTTGACTGAGTTTTTTCTCGCGTTACCACAGTCGTAAAAAATATTTTACAAAATAAAATGGTTGGAAAATTATTTCTCATGCAGTCGTGCAGGTAGCCAGGTAACCCTTACGCCACCTATTAATATGCGCGGGTAGTCATGCGTAACTTATATACGCTATTAAATCCAAGTTAATTTGATTGGCCATTGGATTGACATGCACGAGGCTTTTTCAATTTTAATATTTTAAATGAATTGTAATTCTTATAATATCCATAGCATGTTGAATCTCGTATTACAATGATTTTTTTTATATATATTACTGTTTAACTATAGTAATTAAATTA
>Ga0325403_1007484_pt1 | contig 10440 bp, 2 predicted proteins | sample PopdelMetagenome_19_FD_205665 | JGI IMG/M metagenome (GOLD analysis project Ga0325403, IMG submission 205665) | Populus deltoides microbial communities from Bellville, Georgia, United States - Xylem-PdKOR-R4 | ecosystem: Host-associated > Plants > Phyllosphere > Stem > Wood/Secondary xylem...
AAAGGAAAATGTGAATAATATCTGTTTCTAGAATGCTAGTTGTGAGCTTGAGTTATTAATCAAACCTTTTCTTTAACTGTGAATCATTAACATAATGTCAAGATGAATACATTATATTTCTAACTTATCCAAATAGTCGACTAAAAAATGCTGTAGATAATCACCTGCTATTTGTGGAGTGAACAACTATTTTCTCTATAATCATTTCTGGAGAAGAAAATCAAATGTCCATTTACTTGTATATGCTTTTTAGTCAATCCTTGGAAATATGCTTGTAGTTTTTTTCTTGTCTAGTTTGAAGAAGATAGTGGAACAGATGCATCAAACAATGTGCAAACGGAAAATATTACAGGTTGCAGGCATGTTTATTTTGAACATATTGCAATTATCGTTGTTGATTTCTTCTTCCTTATTCGTATCCGACCTTCCGGAATCACACCCAAGACCGCTGTTGTTATTCTGGGTTGCTGCTTTCCTGCCTTCAATTCCTCAGTTGTTGTTTTGCTGTTTGATGTTATCACAACTTTTGCACCAGCACGTAAGGTTATGATCAGTTGCTATATTTGGTATCAGGTTTGCTCATTTTGCTGGCTAAGATATCATTGGCAAATCAAAGATATTAATAACCTATTAATAGCATAATAGCATGTCGACTTCTAAAAAAAACTTGTAAATACACAATACTCTATTAATAGCATAACGTTGGCAAATCAAAGCAAGGTGAAGAATTAATGGGTGCAAACGCCAAAAAGCTTGGGAAAAGAAAACATGGCAATAGCTAGGAAGTAACCTAAACCAGCGAAGGAGGACACATAAATAATTACCATGGATAAATTAAGTAGCTGCAGCTGGTTCACCGATGTGGCACTCACTAGGATGCTTGCGGTCATATGTGCATGGAGTTGGATCCATTCTTGCTATCACAGTAAGGTTAGAACATGATAACAAAATAATGGTAACAAGGAGTACTATTATTGTCAAGTATCGAGCCTTTCCTTGAGACCCCATTTTTGACACGAAAGAAAGCTGAGACTCTTAGGGAATCAAATGTTTGTCTTGGTACGTATGTGTAGAGAGCGAGCTAGTCTGCGAGATGGGTGATTGTAGAGATGGAGAGGGTTAGCTAGCTGATATATATATGAGACACAATATGTTGAATTGGAAAAGTATTCAGCATTTAAATTCATTTCAAAAACTTTTCCAATATGTTGAATTGGAAAACTATACTTTCCTCGAAATTGTTTCTTGTTATTTTCTTCGAATCAGTTGTGACTTGGGACATAGGTTGAAATTAACATTAAACCGGAGTAATGTGGATCATGTCCGGGTTCTTTAAGTAGTCAAATAAATAAAATTTCTATGATATTTGTTTTTTTTTAAACTTCTGGCGTGGCCCTTCAAAACAAACAGTCAAAACCTGTTTAAGTGCCTGTTTTGTTCAAAAACTGACCACTCTCAACTTTTACTAATATATTTATCTATTAATGCACAAATAAACATTGAAATAAGCTCTTCAGTTGCTTTTATAAACTGCAAATTTAAGGTCTTGGGCTCTTCGCAGCCGAGAAAAAGTCATTCATGGCTGAGGTAAATATAATTTCTTCTTCTTTTGATTTTTTTATGAATGAAAGATTATATTCGTCGGAAAGCAAAAGAACAGAGGGCTCATGACCTGCAAGTGGTTGATGTAAAATAAGTGCTGGAAATTCGATACATGAAGGATACGGTCACAGAGTCGTCCTTCCAGCGACCTAGAAAAATATTTCCAAATCCAAAAAAACTGAGAAACTATCATACATATAATAGATATAAGACATCAAAACAGTACAAAAGACCGAGTAAAAATTGACAAAAGATAATTAAAAGACTGATTGGATTGAAAATTAAAAAAAAAGTACTTTTGAAATAACAAAAAACAATTAATTAATGGGAGAGAGGTTTGATTTATTCGTTGAGGAATTTATAAATCCTTTCTCATACAATTAATTCAAGAGTCGGTCTTGACTTGGAAAATGAATGATGATATGAACACGCGTGTCTTGACTTTGAAAATGGTTGCTTATAGGTATATTACCTTGTGACTTGTGAGCACGCAAAACTGTGACTATTTCGTACATTTCCTGAGTCAAGTTTTTTTTTTTAAATATTTAGAAGTCGAGAAATAAAGGATAAGAAATTTTTATTATTTAATAATAAAAAAATATTAGAAAATTTTAGAAATCAAATACACACAATTTATTTAGTTCAGCAATCTGCCTCCTCTACGGAGTTACTAGTTTATATTAATCAAGCTTAGAAACAATACAAATAATAAAACAAGGAGGAGGAGAAAATTCTTCTCTACTCAAATTAACTCTCTCTAGCTCTCTCTCTCTCCCCGTGTTTTTCTCTATTTTCGTGTGTCACTCAAGTCTTATTAACACCCTCTTTTTATATCTGATATAGGAGACAATCATCCCCATTTTAGTTAATTATAGCAGCTACTCCTACCACTGTATGTAATATTCAGCAACCATTCTTGATCTTCACCATGCAGCCATGTTTGACATGGCAACCAACAGCCAGTTTGTGTCCATACATAACAAAAAAAGAAAATTAAAGTCACTACTTAGTATTTTGGTCACTAGAAACCTTAATTGCCTCAGAAATCAGGTACGAGAACTGGTTGCATAAAGGAAATGCAATAGCACCCCAAATACATCATACTTAAGGTAAGCTGTATTGTTTGATTGTCTGATATAACTAGAGTATTGTCGTGTTTTCTAATGGTTGGATTGTTTAAGGTTTAAGAAAAGTCATTCTCGGTAAGGAAATCTTTATCTTATCGGGAAAAACCTAACCGTTCTAATATCAACAAAAAAAAGAACCAACTCTTATTTAATATTGAAAATACATTTTACATATAAGTTCGTAATCCTAGATATTAAAATAAAATAAAATAATTTTTTTTTTGTATTTTTGAAATATTAGCCTAATTCTCATAGCTTTAATAAATTGGTTATTAAAGCTCAAAAATCATATTAATACATATTTTTTGAATTTTTGTTATGGTTTGAAAATACAATATGAAAATTTTTATATTTTTGAGAGATTTGGTCGTATGCGTGAAAACATGATATTGTTTTATATTTTTTTGCAATATTTCATAGAAAACCAAGTATTTTAATACCAGATTTATATTTTTACAGTATAAAAATAAAAATCAATATTAATCAAAATTGCTATAAAAATACGAGAGAAAATCATAATTTTTTTAAAAGGATTTTTGGAATTTTTTGTTTTTGTTTTCAATTAATATATAATATTATATTATATAAATTATTATATTATAATACATTGAGATGGGCTCGACCCAATTATATGGGCGGAGCCCATCCTGTCTAAGATGAGATCAACCCAAAATAAATTAGGCCAAAGTCAGCCAAAAAGAGTTGGGCCAACACCAGCCTAAAATAGGGGTTAGGCCGTTGTCAGCCCAACAAAACTTCTTTTCTATTTATGGGACTGACCTGAACCTGACCCCACCATTTTGGTCTGGAACGGAACTGGTTCAGCCTAGTAAACAGTAGAGAGACTCTTCACTATTCTGCAAGTGAATAGTAGAAAATAAATTATAATTCACTCTCCACTATTCACTTGCAAAATAGTGGAGGGTGACCGAAGGAGAAGAAGAAAAAAGAGAAGGAGGAGAGGTTGACCTGGCGGTGGCTTCACAGTGGTGCTAATAATGGTGACAAGGAAAGCAGGCGACGGTGGGGAGAAAAAACGGTGGTTGCTGATGCGGTTTTTTCTTCTCTATACAGGGGCATGTAATTCCTCTCTTTCCTTTTTTTTTGTTCCTTTCTTGTTCTCTATTTTTTTTTGTTCTCTTTTGTTTTCTTCTCTCGTTCTTGTCTCTCCTGTTCTTTCTTTTTTTCTATGTTTTTTTGTTTTTGTTTCTCTCCCTTTTCCTTCCTTTGTTCTTCCCTATTTCTTTTTGTTTCTCTTCTGTGTTTTTGCTCTCTTCCCTCCCTTTTTCATCTCTTTATCTCTCAGTTTTTTTCTCTCGTCCCATGGTATTTATAAGGGGGGAAGATAGCAGAGAGAGCTACTACCCCTGTATAGTCATGGCGCAGGGGTATGATGGCTGGGGCAGTCTCTGTGTAGTCATCCTAGAGCCGTTCGTAGTACTTTTCCCCTCTGCCTCTTTCATCATGGTGGTAGGCCGTGAGGGCATATGGGTGGTGTCATGGTTTTTGGGTAAGGGGAGGGGGAGAGAGGGAGAGATAGACGCTGCAAAGGAATGGAAGAAAAACCTTCTTCCCCTGCCATTGTGCGTTAGGGGAAGAAGAAGATACATGGTGTCATTCAAAACAACATCGTTTTGGGCTTTATATATATATATATATATATATATATATATATATATAAACAATGAATGAAACGACATCATTTTTTTACAAAACGCATCATTTCATTTAAATTAAAATAGTGCCAAAACATGTCAATTTTCAAATCAGTACTTAATTTTTTTTTTATTCAATCAAGTCCTCAATTACAATTTTGATTTTAAGAATAAATTCAATTGCATCCCTGTCAAATTCAAATATCAACCTTGATGTTAGATGCCCATTTCACTTTAGTTATTGGTTTTGAATTTGTGTATTTTGACCCTTAATTGATCAACAAACTTTCAATTTCTTCAATTTAGCCCCTAATTCGGTCAATTCTAGCCCCTACATTCACAAGCCTTTTCTAGTTGGGTCCTCGGTTTTGGATTTCTTCAATCAAGTCCTTAGTTGCCCATCAAACTTCAATATTTATGCAATTAAGCCCCTGATTTGACCAAATTAACTCTTAAGAATTATAATTTGACCCCCATACTTTAATTTTTTTCTAATTAAAGTCAAAATTGACTTACAAATAAATTTTTCTTGCAATCAAACCCTTTACAAACTCAATTAATCTTTCAATAAAATCTATTTGAGTCCTTAAACATCTGATTTTGAACTTTTTTTCATCAAGTTGAATTTTCTTTGTAAATAAAGTCTTCACAGATAAAAAATATACTGTCAAATTTCAATCTTTGTATTTTTGAACTTCCTCAACCAATCTTTAGCTATTTTCTGGCCGTTCTTATGTCGTCTTCTCACTGCTATCTGTTTTTTGGTTTTCTTCAGATAATGTTTTTTTTTAATTTTTGTGCGGGGGCCCAAAAATGAATAATAACAAGTAGTTTGTAGTTCGTATAGACAAATACTAGAGTAAAGTGGAATGATGGTATCTATCATTGTCGCGGGGCGACGTCGTCTGGCGACGACGGAGGCTCTTTGTCGTGCCTCCTGTGTGAGGTGTTGTGTGTTGGGAAGGATTTTTGGATTTAATCATAAAATTATGATTACTGTTTAGGAGTCGCCACCTAGTATTATGGTTACTAGGAACCTATGTTCTGTGAGAGTCTGAGTAAGGGACTGGTTGTGTAAGGGGAAGACGCATCACCCCCAGTGCACCCTACCTAAAGTAAGTTGTATTGTTGTTTGATTGTTTTTTCTAAGTCGGGTTTCTATTCGTTGGTCTTTTCTAAGACTCAAGACAGATTTCTCTTCATGAGAGAGTCTCTACCTTATCGGGTTAAATCATAATCGTTCTAAGATTTGAATTTTAGCATCGCATTTATATACCTTGTATCTTTAATACCTGAAGGTGTACTTTATCGTGTAATTTTACACCCCAAAAATATTAAAGTCTACATCTAGATCCTAAAAAAAGATGGGAAAAAGATTTTTGACATGTTGGCCAAATCCTAATGGATAATCATAAACTGGTTACGATATCCATTTTTGGATTTTTTTTAAAACATGAAAAAGATGCAATTTTTGTTTTTTTATGAAAAATATGCCTGGAAAAATTTCAGGATTTGGTCGTATGCAACAAAATATTTTTTTTCTTTTTTGCAAATGTTTTGAAATTTTTTTATTTTTTTTGAAATATTTTGGAGAAAACCGAGTATTTTAATATTGGATTTGTATTTTACAGTGTAAACATATAACCCAATATTATGAAAAATTATTGGAAAAATATTTTTGAAAATCACAATTTTTTAAAAAGATTTTTGATTTTTTTGATTATATATATATATATATAGTCCACTGGAATTGTGGACGTGAATTATAATTCACGATCCACTGTTCAAAACAGTGGAATAGGGAGACGAAGGCGAAGCAAGGGAGGCGGACCACCTGGCGTGGCGGTGATGGCTGGCTGGGAGGACGACCTGAAACCGGTGGTGGAAACGGCGGTGGAGGTGGCTGCCTAAGTTGGCTGGAGCGGCTGCAGCTGGAAGAGGAAGAAAATGAAGAAATTTGCAGAGGGGAGAAGGAGGAGAGGAAGGAGAGGAGAGAGACGCAGTGACTTCTCTACCACTAGAGAACTGTATGTTGGTGTAGGAGAAAGGTTTATGTGGGGGTGTTAAACGGCTGAAGACACGGTGTTCAATGACGGAGGAAGAAAGAAGAAGAAGCAGAAGAAGAAAATCTGCAGCGGGGAGAAGGAGAACCTCGTAGTGGCTGCCCCTATCGCCGGTGAGGATTTGGGCTCGTGGAGAGACTGAGCAGCCATCTGTTGGTGGAGGAGAAAAGTTTCTGTGGGGTCTTCAACAGCTAAAGACACGGTGGAGAGAGAAAGAAAGACAGAAAAACAGAGAGAGTGACAGAAACCAGGAACAGGCTGATTTTTTAGCTTATTTTGGACCCGATTTTCTCCTTCTTCAGGCCATCAAATCCACCTCTATTTATAGGCGGTGGAAGAGGGTAATCTTATCTATACTGGAGAAAAATTTTAGCCCTTAATTCAGATGGGAAGGAACCCAACCGTTGGCTTAAAGTAGGCATGACGTTCATTTCTTTGCTAGTGAGCCGGTGAAGACTATACCCAGATGTAGAGAGATGTCTGGTGATTAGTTTCGTGCAACTTTAGGCAAATTTGGTGGATGTTAGGTACATTAAATGCAGCTGTAAAGTAGGTAACCAGACCAGTTATTTCAGAGAATTAAAGAAGAAGATGAATAGTACCAGAATCTTTTTTTGGCCAAAGTTCATTTCAGTCCTTCCTCTTTCAATTTCTTTCAATAAAACCCCTAATTGACCCTAAACTTTTGCAATTAAGCCCATGATGAATTACTGTTTGAGCCTCGACTTTTGTAATATAGTCCATGGTCTCGAATTTATGTAACTTAACCCCTAATTGACCCCAAAACTTCAATTTTCTTGCAATTTAACCCCTAATTTCAATCAATTAACTTGGTAAAAATTAATTTTGGTCTATTAAAATTCCAATCTTCTCAATTAAGCCCAAATTAGGCTTCCAAACTTAATTTTTCATCAATTAAGCCCCAAATAAAATTAATTTGACCCATTTAAAGTATAATTAAGTCCTTGCACTTAATTAAATCCTTTAATTGGACCCAAATTAATTCTTAAACATAATTGAAATTCAATTTGGCCAATGATTAAATCAAATTGGCCTATAAAAATTTAATTATGTCATTGAACTTAATTTTTATGCAAATTCGTCCAATAATCATTTAATTTAACCTTGAATTTGCATATTTTTCCTCCATTTTTAGGCACAATGGGGTACAATTAGCCTTGAATTTCTTTTAAAAATTACAGCTTGATTTCCTAGTCTGCTTTCTCCGTGTTGCGACCCTTTATTTTATTTTTTGATTTTTATTTTGAAAAAATAATTAATTTTTTGGGAATAACCCAGAATTGGGTTATAACAATCATGTTATGATTTATTTTCTATTTTGTTATTAAGAATGATTGATAGATTAGGGTGTGGGGCAATGCCTCCATGATACGGTAAATGAGTATTATTAAAAAAATTATAATATCTCTTAGGCGGTTAGACCCTTGAGCGGTTTAGGGTATACTATAGATACATATTATGTAATCCTATTTGACATGTGGTGAAAAATAAAAGATCATCGCTCATGTGGATGTAGACACATAGTCGAATCACATTAAATCTTGTGTTCTTTCTAGTTTTTATCCTTTTACAATATTCATCAATAATTGCTGCAGGTTTTTTACAACAAAGATCGTGTTTAAAGTATAAAAATGTGTGAAGGAACTACCAGTGAACTACTACTAGTGAACTTTACAACAACAAAAGGTGTAATATTTGATATGGATCCTTCTTTAGCTTGCTTACATCATAAATTAGAATTTTAAACTCACGAATCAAAGACATTATACTTAGGGAGTATGCACTATAAAGCTATATTCAAAGTATCTATGTTTTTGGAATGGAAGAGTTCGGTTTCTAACACTTAAATCAAAAGCAAGTTTTTTTTATAAGTGAGATGAATAAAGTAGGGCATTATATTTATTATCCTTAGCATAGTTTGTTTTATTTCTTTATTTTTTTCATTGTTATTTTTTTTTTAAATTTTGAGGAGTTTCGAATGAGTCCAATGGATAATATAATAAAAATAAGTATAACTTAGCATCCGACCATTGAGTTGAACTAAATTTTTTTTCAAAACATTCTAAAGGCCTTGTTCCTTAAATGATTAGTAAGACAACTTCATCTAAGTTCATGAACATGCTAAATTTAGTCTAAAAGTTATTGCTTAAGATTGTCTTTATTTTTCTTATTGATTTTGGATTGTTCTCTCTATTTAGATTAGGATTTAAAATTTAATTAGGATTTTACTACTAAGCATATATAATATTTTTTGTATTTAAACTTCCTTGTAGGCTATTTTTCAGGAAAGAATTTACGATATAATTTTTTGGCACACTTCTTCAAGTACAAATTTACATATCCTATGGATATATATCTTATATTTATTTTTTAATTTAATTAGAGAGAATAAGGGCTATTACTATCTTGCTAATAATTTTTAATCTAATTAAAAAGAACAAGAGTGATAAGATTTGGAATTCTAATCAATAGGATTAAAGACTTAATTTGGATATGAAATTATTTTTTATTTCCTTAAATAAGGAATGAAATTAGTCACCATGAATTTTCCTTAAAGGGAGATGAGTTTCGTCTTTAAATCCAATGTGAGAACAAATTTGTCCCTGAGTCACTATCATATAGAGATGAATTTTCTTGTTATGCACGTTTAATCTTAGATGACTAATTTAATACCTTCTGTCATCTAGATATTTAATTAATATTGAATATAAACTTAAGTTGTTAAATAAAATTTAAAAATATTATTTATATTATTTTTTAATATATATATATATATATATATATATATATTTTATTAGTATACACAATTTGATTTGACCCAAAATGTAAAATCCATATATTTTTTTTTAATTCCAATGATAAAATAGTTCAATCTATCTCGTGGACCTGTCTCGCAAGAGGGGATGCGTAGCCATTTCTTTGAAAGGTATGAGGAAAAAAGCATTTTGGGATGGCCCAAAACCAAAATACACAACAAATTAATGTGCTGGCCTCTGGGTTTGTACTAAATGCTCAAAGATTCAATTCCTAATACATGTATGACGATATTAATAACCAACCATGCATTGAAGTATATATGTCGACTTCTCAAAAAAATAAAAGTATAAATACACAATTAGCTAGCTTTTCTTTTTCTTTGAGATAAGTGAAGAAACTTTATTAATAGCATAACATTGGCAAATCAAAGCAAGGTGAAGAATTAATGGGTACAAATGCCAAAAAGCATGGGAAAAGAAAACATGGCAATAGCTAGTAATTAGTAACCTAAACCAGCTAGCGAAGGAGGACACATAAATAATTACCATGGATAAATTAAGTAGCCATGCATGCCTTCTTGGCTAATACAAGGATAAACGATTACTCATTCATCATACGATTAGGTCAAACCACCTCTCCTAACTCCTCCCCCCCATCAAACCTTTGAGCTGCAGCTGGTTCACCGAATTTGCACTTACCATCTTTGGGGTCATATGTGCATCGAGATCGTTGCCCCTCTATCACAGGTAGGTTAGAACATGATAACAAAATAATGGTAACAAGGAGTACTATTATTGTCAAGTATCGAGCCTCTCCTTTAGACCCCATTTCTGACACGAAGGAAACCTGAGATTTTTTGGGAATCAAATGTATGTCTTGGTATGTGTCGAGAGAGAGCTAGTGTGCGAGATGGGTGATTGTAAAGATGGAGAGGGTTAGCGAGCTGATATATATATATATGAGACACGATATGTTGAATTGGAATTGGAAAAGTATTCAACATTTACGGATGCTTGGATTTGACTTTACAGGGAGCGGTGTCAGATGATGTGGCCCGCTATGCTTGGCAATGATTGAATATACTTTTGAAATAACAAAAAAAAAAAAAAGCAATTAATTAATGGGAGAGAGGTTTGATTTATTCGTTGTGGAATTTATAAATCCTTTCTCATACAATTAATTCAATTCAAGGCCATGTTTGTTTCTCGGAATTCA
>Ga0325403_1007488_pt1 | contig 10439 bp, 13 predicted proteins | sample PopdelMetagenome_19_FD_205665 | JGI IMG/M metagenome (GOLD analysis project Ga0325403, IMG submission 205665) | Populus deltoides microbial communities from Bellville, Georgia, United States - Xylem-PdKOR-R4 | ecosystem: Host-associated > Plants > Phyllosphere > Stem > Wood/Secondary xylem...
TACAAAGAGCATGGAAATCACATCCTTCAAAGTCAAAACTCGCATTCTGCCAGTGTTGACCTTTGTCCATTAAAAATTCAATATCTGGAGCTGTAGATATCCAATTTATGCAAACTCAATTGTTTTGAATTTCTGACTCAAATGGCTACAAACGCTCCAAATTTTAGCCAAAAACGATGTCATATGAGGGAGATATGATTTTGCAAAGATGACAACTGAATTCTGCCGGCAAACAGGTTTCGTGAAGAAACGAATCCAAATTACATCCCGAAGCATCAAAACCGACATCCAAGTTTTAATTTCAGCAATTTAGCTCCTCAAGTAAATCAATCCAGAAGGTCAAGGAAGGCAGCCACCAACCTCAAACCACCAACCTCAAACCACCAACCACAAACCAGTTGCCAACCACCAGCCACCAGCTGCCTTCACACTACCACCATCTCTTGATGTTCACACTTGAACTTTGATTTTTCTTACTTACAATTTGTGTATAAATAGGCAGCTAAGTTCATGATATTAGAGGAGCCAAGAGAGAGGGAGAGGAAGTGCAGTAGAATCAAAGAAAGAAGGGTGGCAGCTATAAGAGAAGAAACATAAACTCTCCCTTCTACAAATCAGAAATCATGTATTCTTTCATCTTTAGGAGTAGTTGTTCAATAGATATGCAAGGTTAAGCTCGTTTTCTTGGTTGCAAGGACGCAAACACCTTCAGATTTCAAGAACTGTGAGATTTATTCTTCTATTTATTTTCAGTTTTTATTATGAATGAGTATGTTTGTTTTCCTATGCATATTTTCTATGATTGTTTATCTTAATTGCTAGAGCGGACTCTAAGTTATTATTGTGAACAATCTATTGCTAAGTTTGATATCAAAACCGGAGTTGTGATATATAAACTTGTGAAGCAACTAAGCTTGGTAATTGTAGCGGAACTACGTTATTAAACTTAGGGAGAACAGTCGATCAAAGCAACAGAAGCTGACAACTTGGTTGTTAAGATTAATGAATTTATCTAGATCTTAAAGCTGCCTTTGGATTAAATCATTAGTGCGGACACTGTGATTGTTTGTTGGTTAGGGCTAGTTATACGGCGGATCCGTTAATTAACCATTATTAAGAAAAGATAAAAATTCAAAATATAAAATGGAGTTTCGTTTCAAGGATTGGTTCTGATTTCTGTAGGTGGATGTGTGCTTGCAACCAAGGTTTGTTTTCTTGATATATTTCAGTTTCAATTGATTTTGTTTGTTAATTTAATTTCTACCATAGTTTAAGATCATTGCAAATCAAACCCCCCCAATTACATAACGTATAACATAAAAATCTGAACTAAACCTTCCTCGTGGGATCGACCCCTTGCTTGCTCTATACTATCTTGTGTGTTTTAAGCTAGGGTAATTAATTTGTGCGACCGCGACATCGCAACAGAAGGTCATCTTCCAATAGTTCATCCCATGTGAGATTGTCTATCTCATCATTAGGATAAGGACAGCTGAGCTGTTCATTGTTGTCTTCTGGTAGGAGTGAGTCCCACCAATCATAATCATCCCAGGCTGGAATGATTTGATCAAGATTCGTCTTGATCCTCTGAACTAGAGTCTGATGAACTGTCATCTTCTGACCTATTATCACTACCTGACTCTATCAAGTATAATTCTTTGTCACTGCTGACGTATTCAAAAGCATCTTCTAGAGGTGCTAAATCATAGACCATTGTTATTTCTTCAAAGGCTTTTGCTTGGGCTTTATTGCTTTTTGTATTTGGGCATTCGTAACTATAATGTCCAATCTCTTGGCAAATCCAACATTTACAATCTTTTTTCTTTTGAGGACAAAACTTAGGTTTATCCTGAGAATTCATTGTTGAAGGTTCTTCATTAAGACCTTTCTTATGACCAAATTTCTTTTTCTTAAAGAAATGTTTTCTATATTTGGGCTGACCAAAATATTTCTTAATTCTTTTAGGAGATTTATAATAGTGTTTTCTCTTAGGTTTCTTAAACCTAAATTTTTTCTTAAGCTTTCGCTTCAATTTTTTAAGTTTAGGTATAGTATTACAACCATACATAGTTTCTAGTCCTTGAAACTCTGGACAACAAAGATTAATCTTCTTTGTTCTTTTAGCAAGCATCCTATCTGTGCATATGCTTGTTAATTTCTTTGTAACCATATTTTTAGCTACGGCTAAACTTAATTTGCTAATGGGCGGTAAAGCCTTATATTCTTCAATAACCATTGGGCCTATGTAAGGAATTTTCTTAAGATAAGCTTCAATGAATTCAATCCATTCCTGGTTAGGAATGTTTAATAGATTTCTTTTATAATCACAAGTGAAAGCATCTATTTCACATAAGTCACAAATTTGTAACCTAGTTAATCTTTGTCGAGATTCTTCTTGCTCGATCCTAGTTTGGTTTTCACCATCATTTAAATAATTAGTTCCTAAGAACACTGTGTAAAACAAGTTTACAACATTTTGAAGGAAGTCTTCACAAGTTCCTCGCATAAAGGTATCTTTATCAATTCCTTGTAATAACTTAAGGGCTAAGCCTATAGTTTTATTTAACAAGAGTGTATAAGCTAGATCAAAATCATCGCTTAAGGTTTGGTCTCTATTAATTATTAATCTCATAGCATTATATTCTTTTCCTTCGTTCAATATTGGGAAGACAATCTATATCCAGTACATCACCGGAAAATTTTCTTTCAGGTATATAGTCTTCAGGGACTATGTATCTTCTATATCCTGATGTTCTACCAGATCGGTAAGATCCAGCTGCTGGGCCACTTTGATAGGAGGCTTCATGTCTTCTAGGAGGCCTAAAATAAGTTGTTCCACTAGGTGGGTTTCTAGAGGCTCCTTGGGCTGAAGATTCAACTTCTTCCATTTCTGGGTCTCTAATATCAACCCTTAAATTTTCTTCTCTAGATGGATATCTAGGGATTGCTACGACGACATTCAAGTCTTCGTAATGGGCTGGGGCAGACTCTATCTCTGGGTCTGTCATGCTTAAAACCTTTATTATCGTATTGGTATATTCTGTATGGTCTTGGGCCATATAATATTCTAACAGTTGTTCTTTAACTGTTTTTCTTTCTTTCATGGTTTAGGGATATAAGTAAAATTACTTATAGTTGCAGGTTTAAGTCTTGTGGGGGACTTATCATCTTTTGCCATTTTTACCTTAGGTAAATGGGTAGGAGTTCCTGGTGTACTGACAGGTGTACCTTCAGGAATTTTTCCTAATTTTTCTTCAAAGAGTTTTGTAATCTCCTTGTTATATTCACAAGATTTAATTAAATCTATCATACTTAATAGAACCTTTTGGATTTCTATTATTTCATCTTTTAGTGTAGCTATCACAGTAGTTGCTGAGGTTTCTATGTGGCTTTTAAGCACATCTATTTGTCTGGCTTCAAGTCCTTTGAAGTCTTTTGAGAGTTTAATGATAACTCTTTCTAAGTTATCAATCTTTCCAGATTGAGAGGCCATTATATTTTTGAATCAACACTGGCTACGTGTTCTAAGATTTTATCTATCTTAGAAGGGTCTAGCTGTAACAGGTTTGTCACAATTTTGTCTAGGTGTTCTAGGTGACCTAGGTGTTTTTCAATCGTTTCCATCCTATTGGTTAAATCTGCTAAATGGAGTTTTAAATCCATATTAGTGTTTTCAACAGTTTTGACTAAATTGGCTAATCCTGGGTCTGTGAATTGTGAAAATTTCACAGGTTTTGTGGGTAAAATAAGGGAATCAAAATCCTCTCCTCCCCCCTGAAAAAAGTGTTTGGAAGGGATTCCAAACATATGACATAGGTTACTAACAAGTAACACTAAAATACCATTAGTGGTATTGAGATTGTTTAATTGATGTAGACATCCTTGTATACCTGAGTCGCCAACATAGACAAATGGTGGTGGATTTCGAGCTACATGCTGTAGCTTTAAAGCTATATACTTCTTTTGGAAGTATATGTGAGGATTCTCACTTGTGGGATTACACATTTTAAGAGATGCCTATACTTAATCGTTGTATTCTTTGACTAACAATCTGAACACTTTCTGGTGGTGGTAAACCACTCATCCTATTTCTAGCACTTGACAGTGATCTTTCATCCCTATGCCAGGTAGGGTTATAGGTCCAACTTTCTATGTGGGTTGGGTTTGTATCGTCTTATGTAGAAAGATGATCATTTCGGGCTCTTGGAGCTGGTTCTATTCTTAAGGTAGGTTGTGAACCTAAAAATGGTTTAAGGGTTAAATTCATTGCCCATGCTGATTGAAGTGGAGGTATTTCTTGAAATGGAATATTGGATGCTTGTCCAATTTCCTTGAATAGTCCTTCAATGGAGATTGCATCTCCAGATTTAAACATCATGCTATGATGACTGTTGGTTAATGAATAACCAAGTTTATATGTGACAGTAAAAGGCATGTCACCAGTTTTCATGAGATCGGACCGTTCAAATTCGTGAGCTAAACAGATCACTGAATTTATATTCTTTGTGTTCAATGGAACACCTATTTGAGGATTACAGGTAAAAACTAATTTACCATAGGCTAAATTTCGTTGGATTCCTCCAAAGATAGCATCTTGAGGATTGTTCATCCTTCTATCTAGTAAAGCAAGCTTTACAGGTGAATTTATACCTACTTTAAAGGTGGATTTTAACATAATTTTAATGCTACCTATATGAATGTAGCTTATAGTTTTTCTAATATCTACAAGAACTTTAGAAAGTTTCTGTGTAATTTCATCTTTAAGTACTAAAGGTATTTCAGTAGTACCTTGAGTATCTTTTATATCTAAGGCATACTCCCTAGTTGATACACATGTAAGAACATGATTCTTTCTATTAAATAATTTGTTTTTAATCTTAGATATACAACTAAGATTTTTAAACACATCATCAAGAGATAATGAAAGGTCAGTCTTACTAACTTGGTCAAGCAGGGCTTGGTTTATTAAGATGTCTTGAGTGAACATCCCTTCTGCTTCAAAGACTTCTTCTTGAAAGTCTTCTTCAATTTCATTATGAGATGAACTCATATTTCCTGAAATGTTAGTATTTTTACAAATACCAAAGAACATATATAAATACAATAAATGTACTTATCCTAAGGGCAAGGCTCTGATACCAAATTTTCTGGGTCTTAATGAAGAACCTTCAACAATCAATTCTCAGGATAAACCTAAGTTCTGTCCTAAAAAAAAAAGATTGCAAATGTTGGATTTGTCAAGAGATTGGACATTATAGTTACGAATGCCCAAATACAAAAAGCAATAAAGCCCAAGCAAAAGCCTTTAAAGAAATAGCAATGGTCTATGATTTAACACCTCTAGAAGATGCTTTTGAATACATCAGCAGTGACGAAGAATTATACTTGATGGAGTCAAGTAGTGATAATAGGTCAGAAGATGACAGTTCATCAGACTCTAGTTCAGAGGATCAAGACAAATCTTGATCAAATCATTCCAGCCTGGGACGATTATGATTGATGGAACTCACTCCTACCAGAAGACGACAATGAACAACTCAGTTGTGTTTATCCTAATGATGAAATAGACAATCTCACATGGGATGAACTATTGGAAGATGACCTTCCAACTAACACTTTACCTTTATGTAAAGTAGAAGAAACAATAGACTTAAGTCAAATTGAATGGACAGACTTGTCTGCCACACCTTAAGATAAGATCTTAGATCTTAATAAAGCTACAAAAACTCATGCCAACTTTATTATATTAAAGGAACATTATCCTTTAGTAGATACAAAAAGTATAATGTTGATTGTTATGTTGACACAGGAGCTAGTATGTGTTTAGCCAATAAACATATTATACCTCTAGAATTTTGGTCTCGAACCAAAAATCCAATATATGCTAAGCTAGCAGATGATACGATACATGAACTTGATATCGTAGCAGAAAAAATAGAAATTCTAATTCAAGATAAGGTTTTTGTCATACCAACCTTATATCAAACTGAAGCCAGATATGATATCTTGCTAGGAAATAATTTTTGTAGATTATATGAGCCTTTTGCTGAATGGGAAAAAATTATTATTTTCCATCATGAAGGACAAACTGTTGTTTGCCCAAAGCTTAGTATTGCCTATCACCAAGGTAAACTAGAATTTTTAGAATCCAAAACATATGGGAGCAAAACTCGTCCTCCTACACTAGAAAATTTTGTTCAAAATATAGATTTTGATCAAAAAACATTGGGGGAGAGTGTATGTACAAATTCCCAACTCCATCCACAAACAGACTTAATATTAAGTCTCATAAATCTATCTACTATAGAAGAAAAATTAAAAGCTGTCTGTAGTGACAATCCCTTAGATCTTAGAATCTCTAAGCATAGTTTTAGAGCTAATATTCAGTTATTAGATCCTAAAACTAAGATTAAAGTACCACCAATGCAATACACTGGTGATGATCGTGAAGAATTTGCCAAGCAAATTCAAGAACTATTAGATGCCAATCTAATAGAACCAAGTAAATCTCCTCATTTTAGTCCTGCTTTCTTAGTGAACAAACACTTAGAACAAAAACGAGGAAAAAGACATATGGTCATCAATTATAAAAAATTGAATGATAATACAAAAGGTGATGGTTATCTATTACCAAGAAAAGATGAGCTACTAGATTAAATCCGTGGAAAAAAGATATTCTCCTCTTTTGATTGTAAAAGTGGATTTTGGCAAGTGCTGTTGGACGACAGCTCACAAGAATTAACTGTTTTTACATGTTCTCAAGGACATTTTCAGTGGAAGGTAATGCCTTTCGGCTTAAAGCAGGCCCCATCCATATTTCAAAGACATATGGACGAAACCTTTAAAGGATTCGAAAAGTTTTGTCGGATTTATGTCGACGATATAATTGTGTTCTCAGATAATGACAAAGAACATGTTACACACATCATACAAGTGCTTGACAGGTGTAAAGAGATAGGAGTAATCTTATCAGAATCCAAAGCTCAATTATTCAAGGAAAGTATATCTTTTCTAGGTCTCATAATTGACAAAGAACAATTACATCTTCAAAAACATATAGGTGAACATATCACTGCTTTTGATAGTCAGATAACTGATAGAAAACAGTTACAAAGATTTTTAGGTATATTAAATTATATCTCATTCTTTTGCCCTAAAGTTGCGCATATACAACAACCTCTACAGGCAAAGCTAAAAAAGAACACTGTTTGGCGGTGGACAGATCAAGATACTGCTTATGTTGATAAGATCAAAAAAGCAATAAAAAACCTACCTCCTGTACATCATCCAAGACAAGATGAACCATTGATCATCGAGACAGATGCCTCAGAACATTATTGGGGTGGAATTTTAAAGGCCAAACAAATGAACGACCCAGAATTAATATGTGGTTACGCAAGTGGCACGTTTAAACCAGCTGAGAAAAACTATCACAGCAATGAAAAGGAAATTCTAGCTCTTATAAATAACATTAAGAGGTTTCAAGTTTACCTCATCCCACTTCAGTTCATTTCTCGGACTGACAACAAAAATGTGTTCTTTCTAAACATAAACATTCATGGTTTCTACAAACAAGGCCGTTTAGTAAGATGGCAACTCTGGTTGCAATATTTCTCAATTACCTTTGAACATGTCCAAGGTATAAATAATAATTTTGCAGATACATTCTCTCCAGAATTTGCAGAACAATGTCAACCAAAGAGTTGATTGATGAAGTCAAACAAATTGACATGAAGATCACCAGAGCCCAGAAGGTTATAGAAGAGAAGAATCTGAAGATTGAACGTCTCCAAAATAAACGAAGTAAGTTAATCTCTAAGATTAATAACAAAGCACAAACTGCAGAAAATCTTCTTGAAAGATTTCAGTTAAATATGGCAGAAGCCAAGGCAAAGAGTGGACATCCTTCACAGGATCCTTCCACCTCTTCAGGAGAACTTCTGGATCCCCAAGAAAAAGCACGAAGTGCTTCCCAGCTAGCTACATCTCAGGTAGCCCAAGAAAATATAACAAAAGATGTTCCTGCTAAATATTGTACTATTTTTAATGGCCCTAATGCAGGTTGCTACAAAGAATGGTCAACAGTCCAGCCCCTTGTCAAAGGTAAACCTTATTGTTACAAAGGGTATCCAAATTATGGTCTTGCTAGACAAGCCTTCATGGATTATTGTATCAAAAACAATACTCCCATTTACACAACCCCAAGATTGATCACCCCAGCTGATCTCTTAGAACCTAAACTGCAAAAGACCCCCAGTTTTGCAGATAAAGCCAAAATGCCAGCCAATCTCGTGGTTGAAAATACAAGGACCTTTTTACGGTTCAACAAAATTCCCTAGAAAAACCCAGATGAACATGAATTCATCCTACTCGAAACTTTTGTCCAGCATTATAGACTTGCTGAAGTCTCAAACATCACAGAAGGCTGTTTTGCCAGTCAATCCAAAGGATTCAGATTATTTAATGTAACCAAAGGAGTAGATCCAAAGTTTGTTCAAACTTGATTTTATTGCGTATTAGTTAATATGATTTATCCAGGAGCTAATCTCAAAGAAATAAGCCTGCTCCCTTCAGGAATATATGTTGCTGTAAAACATTACAGACAAAAGGTTCTTAAAGAACAAGATCGCAGAGTTTATCTCTCTGTCAAAAGTTCATTCCTCGATTGGCATGAAACAGAAGATGAAATGGATAGTCTCAAGAATTATCCTGCATACCACTTCATCAAATTAGGTATGCTCAGGCGCAAGGATGTTATGCCTTGTACAAAGGTGAAGGATGACCTCGCCAGTAACCTTCACACAGAACTCCCAAAGCTAAGAGCTCAAACTTTTAGGTTTATAGTCAGCAAACTACGGACTCTCTTTAAAGATTCACGCATCAGAGTGAACTTCAAAAGTCTTCATGTTTTCCTATACACTGAAGCCCTTCAGCCTGTGAGTGAACAAGACTGTATCAAGATCCAAGATTTTGAAGCACAATTCTATGGAAACGACCTTGAAGTTTCCATCTCCACCAAAAAGCATTTTTGTCAATATGCTTCTCGAGATCACAAGTGTGACTTGTGTTTAGAAGGCCGTGTCCAAATGGACCCAGAAGATACGGAAGACGACAAAGTCTCCCACTGTTCAACAGCCAGCTCATTGGACAACAACATGTGACCGACAAGCAACTATTCATCGTGGTCCCTACCACGTTAAAATGTAATAATACTAGTTTGTCATTTTACTTTCGCTTAAGGCTACATAAGCCAGGTATCACTCAGCATTAGACTTAGACCTTCTTTCAACCCTTGTTTAGTTTTTAAGATTCTCGAACATTTGAATCCAGGGATGTAATCCTTCTCTTTCAATAAAAATAATGTTTTAATACATTATTGTTTAAGCTCTACTGAGCCTCAAAGTTTAAAAAATCGTTTCTAGGAAAAGAGAAAAACTTATCGTCGGTAAGTACGCAAGTAGTCGTAAGACTCCTGAATAGCACCTAAGACCCGTTGGGAATGGAGAAGAAGAAGGGCAGTGTTGGTGTTGGAGCTGAGGAACGCCAAAAGTACACAGGTAAATATATCTCTTAAACCTATTAAGTATAACGGATAGTCCCATTAATAGATTTGTAGAAATGATAGATCAAATAGATTGGTTTTCTATATCTTCCTTAAGACAGATTCATACAGTCCTTAGTATGAAAATAGACCAGTTAACACCAGATATTACGTCTGATCAAGAAGATGAGTACTTTACTCAACCTCGAAACATAGCATTAAGTTTTAGACTTAGGCTATTAAATTCTTTGTTACATAAGATTTCAAAATATATCAAAGAAATCGGTGAAGACTCTCAGGATCCTAATGCTATAGATTCTGAAGACATATTAGATTATCCATCTAATTAATTCTGCTTTAAGTTGTATATCGGCTGGAAACCAATAACGTTATCAACAAAGAGATGGTTTACGTGCTACACCAATATTAATTGATGGTTATCCAAGTTAATTTGATCTATTGCTCATGTCATTGTAGTATAGGGATCTAAAATGTAGCATCGATAGTGCTAGTCTCTGAATCTTTCTGTTTTAGTTTAGAACAAGGTCTGCTCCAGAGTAATGAAATGGGTGTATGCTGGACTTGAAAAGCTTTCTCACTTTGTCATTACTTGGTAATCTTTGAAAGCTTTAGTTGCTACTTTTAAATCTCTCTCGCTTGGGTAATGGAGTTCATGGATGGTACTGTCGAACAAAATAATAGTCTTTTAAATAAAATAATTCATGGTGCTAAGAGAAACGCATGCATATACAAGACTGATCAAGACTTGGGCAGCATCCTAGTGACATATGAGAGAGGAGAGAATCTTAAACCAATTGCAGACTCGATTGCGTACTTGGCTTAACAATTATAATATGCCAATCCATCTTTTCCTACATGTTTTGTCATGATGGCCATC
>Ga0325403_1007489_pt1 | contig 10439 bp, 7 predicted proteins | sample PopdelMetagenome_19_FD_205665 | JGI IMG/M metagenome (GOLD analysis project Ga0325403, IMG submission 205665) | Populus deltoides microbial communities from Bellville, Georgia, United States - Xylem-PdKOR-R4 | ecosystem: Host-associated > Plants > Phyllosphere > Stem > Wood/Secondary xylem...
AGGCACCACAGTCTAGACCCAACATGAAGGAGGTGCTAGCTATGCTAATAAAATTATCATGCAGCAGACCAGGCCGCGGGGAGATTTCATTCCTCTCTCAGGCTGATTTTCAAGATGAAATGAGATAGATGAATAGATAGGCTAGTCAGTTGGTTGGTTGTCGTTTGTACTGTCTTTATCAGGTTCACAAATATCATACACACAACAAAAATAATAAAACAAAATTATTCAGAAGTCCCTACGATCTCATTAGACAAACCTAAAATTGTTTAGAAATTTATTACCTGAAAATATAATTTTCTTCAACTTTGTATAATTCTTTAAAGACACAGTAGGGCATTCAAAGAGATAATTGAAGGGTAAGTTACACCACTGGACAATGCCACACACGTGATCAAAGTGTGCAAGCACCACCCACATAGATTTTTGAAATTAAATATTAATCAATTTGTATGAAAATACCATAATACCCTCAACTACACAACAAACAACAAAAAAACCATCTTGAAAAGCCAAAAATAACCTAAATTTTTATTTTTGACTTTAAAGGTATTTAAGTAATCTCACTATTCATCCAAAATTAAAAAACCAAAACTTCCCCTACATGCAAGGAATATATTTTTTTGTCTCTAAATGTATTTTAGCATTTTTACTATTCATTTTTTTAAAAAGACCCAATTACCCAATTAGCCCCGTCATTCAAGATAAATGTTACATAATTAAAGGTTAGAATAATCATTTTACTGTTGTAATCGATAGTAAAATATCTTTAATGCTATAATAAAGCTATTGTTTAAACCCCCATTCCTTTTTAGTATATTTGTTATTCAAATGACTTGTTGTCTAGATTGGTAGTAGTATAATGACTATGAGTATTTGTTTTTGCGAAGAGTGAAAAACAGGATAGGTGGTTAAACAACCATCTTCGCCGCCCTAATCCAGCTCTGACAATCGTTGGATCTATCTCAATATTGGATATTTTGTTCAACATCAAGCTCTCTACCATTTGAATGGTGAAGATCTGAATCACAGCTCCTATTTGGCCACCACAAGCTACGCAACCTGATGAAAAAAAAAGAGACAAATCAAGGTTTTTTACCTTCATCGCCTTGTTCCACCACCCTTCACCATCTGATCAGCTTCAAAATCTGAGCAAAGTTTCATCTCTATATACCCTTCATTCTGGTTGGTGGAGATTATATTAATTAGGGGTGAGCAAAAAAAACCGATAAACTGATTAAACCAAAAAAACTGGGAAAAAATAACTGAAAAAACCGAACAAAAAAAACCAAATTAATCGATTAAAAAATCACAAAAAAGTTCCGGTTCAGTTCAGTTTCGGTTTCGGTTTCTAAGGTCTGAAACCGATTGAATCGAACCAAACCGAACCGGTTCAACCAGGCCAACACTAAAAAAAAAAGTATCAATAGGAAATGTTTTAACCCTAAACCTAAAGTAGCATTCCTAAACAAATCAGCCGCCGCTCTCTACATCTCTCTCTTCCCTTTGTCTTTGGTCTCTGCATCTTTCAATTCTCTTCTTCTTTAGATCTTCAGCAAGCCCTCCCTTTGCCTTTGCTCTTTGTATCTCTCCTTCTCTAGATCTTAACCAGCAACTCCTCCATAGGCACACACACAAACACCTACTTGATAAACCTCACAGACAGACTTCTCCTTGATTTTTTCTTCTTCTTCATCGAACTCTTCAACTCAAACGAGCTATGGTTGTGCCATGGCTGATGTACAAATTCTTCAGTTGCTAATGAAGCTTTTATGTGATAGCAAAAAAAAAACGAGACAATCCTTTACATGTAAAAGGTTGTGCCATGGTTGATGTACAGATTCTTGATAAAGATTGGGTTGCTAAAAGCAAACCCCTGTTTTGGCTTGATAAGGATTGGGTTGTTAAAATCAAACCCTTGTTTTGGCTTGTACAAATCTTGATACTTGATAAGGATTCAAACCCCTGTTTTGGCTTGTACAGATTCTTCATAAGGATTGGGTTGCTAAAACTGAACCAAACCAAACCGAAATTAATCGGTTTGAACCGGTTTTCGGTTTGGTTCGGTTCAAAAACTAAAAAAAATTGGTTTGGTTATTTATTTTGGTCCAAAACTGGACCGAACCGAAAATGCTTAGCCCTAATATTAATTGATTTTTTTTGGGAGCTATATTTGAAACCCTGTATTCTTCAAAAAGCTTTATCTCCCCAAAATAGCCTGCCTTCATCTTCTTCACCATCACTGCAAACCCCACCACCACTATGCAAAACTCAGCCACGACTACAGAACCCCACCCCAGCCTCTAAACAACCACTTCAACCCATCGCCCATATCCCATCCCCATTCTTTAGCCGAAAAAACCATAACAACCCGCAACTCCCAAACCATAACACAAACACTACAAACACCACCATCGCCGACCAAAACTCCTCCTTGCCACCACCCTCAACCTCTTTCACCCTTCACAAAACTTGCCCAACCCATCACTTCAACCCTCCAGCCAAGGTAGCCCACCTTACGACCAAGCATCCCAAAACCACCATCACCACAAAACAACCCTTAAACACCACAAAACTAAATCATAAATAGCCCCCTGCCACCTCACAAGCCCTGTCCTTATAGGCTGGAAAGATTTGAATCATCAGTACCCATCAAAAGTGTAACTTGGAACCATTACCTAAACATGAAATAGGGAAAACTATGGATGTCTTGGATGATGTTGTTAATGAGAGCAATTTGTTATAGCAGAGAAGTGTTGTTGGATTTTTCCTTGGTTACAAGATGCCTTATCATGCCATGAAAATTTTAGCTATTTAGGTATGGAAGATCTTAGGCTTGGAGGATGTCATGATGATGAAAAATGGTTTCATGATATTTCATTTTAAAATTGAGGATGATGTCTATTCGGTTATTAAAAAAGAGCAGTGGATATTTGGAGGAAAGACAATTGTACTACAACAATGGAATCCTTACTTTGTATTTGATAAGAACAAAATCAAGAGGTTGTCAGTATGAGTGAGACTACATGGCTTACCATTCCCTTTATGGACAATAAAGGGTTTGAGCAAGGTGTCAACCATGGTTAGGAGGCCTCTTTCATGTGATGAGTAGACTTTAGGGTGCACTAGACTTGACTTCGCAAGGGTATGTGTTGATATTGATGATTTTTTATTTACTTGTAGCTTATCAACTAAGCCTATCTCAGTTCATATTGAATATGAATGGAAACCAAAAATATACAGTACTTGCCAAGTCTTTGGACATTCATATGAGATTAATAAGCATGATTTGAATAAGATTGACCTGTCTAAGTTTAACAATAAAGGTGATGCTTTGACAGCTAGTACGGTTCCTGTTGAGAACTTGAGCACGAATATGATTGCAACCTATTCGACCAAGGAGTATAATGTGGTTCTTAATGGACCTAGTAAGATAACAAAACAAATATTGGATGAGGTTGTGATAGTGGATGGTCAAAATTCAACCAATAAGGGTTGGTTCAGTCTTTGGTTTATAAAGCTCCTAATGTCATGCTTTTAGCAAATAACAGTGTTATGAAAGCCTTAATGGGTAAAGGGCCTGAGATATTTAAGGTCAAAATTGGGGTGGATCAGAGTGTTTTGATAGGAAATAAGGCAATTGGTTGCCCCTAGGGTGATATGGCATATTATGGTTTAAAATTAGCATATAACCCTAATAATGATATTACCCATGTTGAGAAAGACCAACAAGCTTTGATAGAGATACCAAGATGCATCATTAGCATACTAGCACCAACATTGAGCACTAGTGAGGCTAACACATCCTCATCGATAAGGGATGTTCTAACCTCATTTGAAGATTTGGTTTCAGTAACCCCCATCCAAGCCATGTCTGTAGGTACTAAGTTCTCCCATTTAAGTACTAGAGCAAAGAGTAAAAAGAAGAGAGGAAAGGGCTCTAGAGGTTAGTGATTTATTTATTTATCTATCTTTTCCATTTTATTATATTTATGCTAGGAAGCTGGAATATATGAGGCCTTAATGGTTTAAAAAAAAGGGATATTAAGGCTTGGATAAATAAATTTAATCTTCATTTAATTAGATTGTTAGAAACAAAAGTTATTTCTAATAAGATAGGGATATTTGAGACTACATTTAATCCTGCATCATGATGTTATTTATCTAATGTCACTCTTGATATTAATTGTCGTATTCTTGTTGGTTGGGATCCTTTAGTTTATAATATTGCATGTTTGGACTTATCCTATCAGTGAGTTACTTATGAGGTTTATAATTTGCATGATGGTTGTGTTTTCATTATGAGTTATGTTTATGGTTCGAAGCACCTGCTGGCTGAAAAGATCTATGAGAGTATTTGAGATTGCATGCAATAGGTTATCACAATAGGTTTTGGTTGATATTAGGTGACTTTAATGTTTTTTTAACTCTTCAAATAAGTGTGAGGGTAATCCTGTTTAGCATGCATATATGGATGATTTTGATACATGAATACAAGATGCAAAACTGGTTAAAGTTCCTTATGCAGGTTTGAAATTCTCATGGCATAATAGTTAACAGGATATAAAGACTATTTTAGAGAAGCTAGATTGAGTTTTTAGCAACTTTACCTAGTTCACTATATGGCCTACTACTTATTTAGAATTCTCGCTTAAAGGGCATTCAGATCATAGTGTTGTAGTGGTGTAGTTTGGTATATCAATTCCTAAGCTAAGAAATTCCTTTAGGTTCTTAAATGTTTGGGCTGACAAGGTTGATTTCTTGGGAATTTTTAAGGATGTGTGGCGTACTCCTGTAAAGGGTACCCCTATGTATAGGCTCACCAGAAGATTGAGTTTGTTAAAGCCTAAACTAGAGTCTCTACATCATTATCATGCAGCCACGTATATAGCAGTGTGACAGAGATGAAGGCTAAGTGGGATGTAACACAAGTTCTACTTGATGGGTCTCCTTATTATGAAGAGTATATGGATGCTGAGAGGGGCTTTGCTAAATAGTATGCTCAGTTGTGTAAGGATGAAAAAGCTTTTTATAAGCAGAGATCTCGGGTTTAATGGCTAAACTTGGGTGATAGAAACGTCAAATTCTTTAACAGATCATTGCTTTATAGATAGGTTAGGAATATGATTCATGGTTTGCCTGATGAGACATGATCTCAAGTGACAGATCAATAAGATTTAGATCAGTTGGTAGTTAGATATTTTCAGGGCTTGTTATCTACCCATTTGACCACCCCCTTAGCTGATGTCTTTAGGTACTTTTTTTTGTTATATTTCACCTAATATGCTATTGTCTCTGGAGAATATTATTATAAATGATGAGATTAAGGAGGCTTTATTCTCCATACCAGATGATAACACACCAAACCTGGATGGATATACTTCATTGTTTTTCAAAAGGAGTTAGGGAATTCTTGGTAGTGATTTCATTGTTTTTCAAAAGGATTTGAGGGATTTTTTGTAGTGATTTTTTTGCTGCAGTGAAGTATTTCTTTGAATTCTCTACTCTACCTAGATATGTTAATGCTACTAGGATAGCTTTGGTACCAAAAATAGAGAATCCTCTTACTATGAATGACTTTAGGCCTATATTTTGTTGTAATGTGATGTATAAGTGCATATCTAAAATCATTGTGAGCATGTTGCAGTTGATACTGCTTGATGTTATAGGGCTTTCTCATACTACTTTTGTGCTTGAGAGACAAATGTCAGATGCCATTTTGTTGAGCATGTTGCAGTTGATACTGCTTGATGTTATAGGGCTTTCTCATACTGCTTTTGTGTTTGAGAGACAGATATCAGATGTCATTTTGTTAACATAGGAGCTCATGCATAACTATCATTTACTCGATACTATGTTTAGATGTGCTTTGAAAATAGACATCAAGAAAGCTTTTGATACAATCAATTGGGAATTCATCCTCTTAGGTTTAAAAATAATTGGAGTCCCAAGCTCCATGATTAGATGGATTAAGGTCGGCATGTCCACTGTATATTTCTCAATGGCTATAAATGGGGAGCGAGAGCTGCATGGGTTTTTTCAGTCAGCTAGGGATATCCAATAGGGTGATCCTTTGTTTCCTTATTTATTTGTGTTGGCTGTGGAGGGCTTGAAAGGTATTCTTAGATAGGCTACTCAGGAACAAAGATATCATTATCACTGAAGGTGTTAGTAGGAAAGTATTACTCATTTATGCTTTCCTGATAACCTTATGATATTCTGTCAGGTAGACATGGATTCAATGAGAGTTGCGAGGAGGGCTCTGGATGACTTTGTTATGTTATTATAATTGGTAATCAACCCAAAGAAGAGTCATGTTTTCTTATCAAGTATGGATGATGACTTGAAAGCATCTCTCTTGGATCTCTTGGGTTTTAGATTGGGCTCCCTTCCGGTCAGATTCTTAAGGGTCCATTTAATTGCTACCCAGCTGAAATATAGTGACTACATGGCTTTAATTGAACGAATTCTCTTTAAGATCAGGTTGTGGAACTCGACATCTCTTACATATACTGGCCATTTGCAACTAATCAAATTCGTTCTCTTTTCCATCTTGGTATATTAGTCTACTATGTTTATCCTTTTTTAATCTATTATCAAGAAGATTGAGGGCTTGTTAGCTGCCTCTCGAAAGGTTCATTTATTTCCCCTGTAGGGGAAAAGGTGGCTTGAGCTTCAGTTTAGTATCCTTTATAGGAAGGCGGGCTTAGGATTAAAAGGATCAAAACTTGGAATAGAATAACTATCCTCCAGCATGTTTGGAGGGTACTTTCAGATAGATCCTTAGTTTGGCCAGCTTGGGTGCATTTTGTACTACTTAGTGGTAGATCATTTTGTCATGTCAATCTACCTTATATATCTTCTCGGTCACGGTGGAAGATTCTTCAGAGTCGAGATTGATGTAGGAGTATGTTTGTCTCTTGCATTGGTGATGGTTCTCTAACTTCTCTATGGTTAGATTATTGGTTGCTAGATGGACAGTGTTTTTGTGACCTTTTTCCTTTCAAGACTTTATCATCTATTGGATTGTTTTGGGATGCAAAAGTTATAGACATTGTTGAGGATGGTGGCTGGGACTTTCCTTCAGGTAGTAAGGACCTCTAGCAGATCTGGGACTGCATTAAATCCCACCCCGAGTTAGTTTTCGAATCACTATGTCTAGACAGGTCATTCTATGGGGAGGTTAACTATTGATTTAACTTGGAAGGCACTTCGGGATACCGGCCCAATAATACTATGCACTAGTTTCTCTAGTTTTCAGGACATGTCCCACGACACTCTTTCATCTTATAGCTTGCGTTTTTGGGTCATCTACACACTATGAACAAACTATATATTTTTCAGATCATCACCTCTGCAATATGTATCTTATGTGGTTCACATTTGGAGACCCATGATCATTTATTTTTTTTAGTGCTTTATCTCAACTTCAATATATAGAGAGATCTTAGACATAACTTTATTTCCTTGGTCTTCTATGTCATAACACCTTTTTCTTCGATGGGCTTCCCTTCGATTTTGGGAGAGAAAGGACTTCACACATATTCTAGCATAATTGTCACTCTCTACCATAGTTTACCTCATATGGTATGAAAGGAATACTCGTGTCTTTAACAAACGCTAGTGATCACAGCATGATGTGGTAGAAGAGATCTTTAGCTTGTTAAGATTACGACTTCTAGACATAAAAGCCAATACCAGATATCTGTAGAGATCATATCTACTTGGTAGCTTTGATTTCTGTATTTATTTATATTGTTTCATTTTGGTTTGATGTTGTTTAGCTTTTTGAGCTTTCTTGTAGTCTATTTCCCCTAATCTTATAGACTTTATGACTTTTGAATCCGAATAACAAATTCATTGTATTTCTTGGGGTATGCCTCTTGTATCCCTATTAATATTTTTCTTATATACATCCTAACTTACTAAAAAAATATTTGTTTTTGAGTTCAAAAAATGCATTTGAAAATTTTTGATTTTTTTGTTTCAAATTAATTTTTTTAATAGTTTTTTATTGTTTTGATGTGTTGTTATAAAAAATAAATTTTTAAAAATAAAAAATATTATTTTAAATAATAAATACTGTAAAATATAACCCCGATACATTTTCAAACATCTCTGAATAAGTAAAATGCATTGGTGGTAGCGTCACTTACTATCATAGGGAAGTGAATCAAATACACAGTTCCAATCCAAATGACTAAATCGCCCATGTATCGATTGAAGTGAACAACAAAACTTTGAGCTGAACTAACTCTATCATCTAATGTCGTTCCCCTCTCTCTCTCTCTCTCTCTCTCTCTCTCTATATATATATATATATATATATATATATATAAAAGGAAAATGGGTTATTAAAATTGTTATGTTCTGTAAGGTTTATCTCTTCACTATTTAGCTTATGTGTGCGTCTATATATATATATATATATATATAGACACACACCCACTAAACTTTGTTTCTTGGTTATATTTGGATTTGTGGGCAAGTACAATTTGCCTATCTTTTTTTAGTCTTTCTTGATTAATTGTTAACCCACCCCATATTAAGTGGTTTGGTACCACAAATAATACGTATATAATATTATTATATTGAAGATTTGTGGATGATGATGATGATATTAATGGAGCTTGCTATTCAAAAAGAGTTGTCAAAACTTGCTAAATTACCATGTCATGATGCATTCTTTTTCAAAGAGCTCATACCATTGGAGTTGAATTTGGAGGTCAAGTACATATTATTATTACTATTATATTAATTCCCTGTTATGTATTTACTAAATTTTCATTCTTTAATTTTAATAATACGTAAATGCATACAACTTATTCTTCTTCTAATCAATTATGCAAAATTGACACACATTATTTTTTTATAATATAATAATATTTAGATGATATTTGTTTGTATTTAGATTCTATTAGTTATTTTAACTACGCTTCGCCGCGGGTCGAATAATTTTTTTGAAAAAAAAAAGGATCAAATAATTGTTTTACTCAAAAGAACTAATGTGTAGGTGTTATTAGTGTGTTTTCTTTTATATTGAGTAACAAATATAACTGTGAATAAAAAAATCAATGCTTATATATAATAAAATATAGTAAAGATCATAGATCTCAAGCTATTTTTGGATATAGCAGAAGAATGAAACAATGTTGCAATTACTACAGTAAAACATCATTTCCTTAATCTTCGTATAATAATTTTATTATGCATATTAATATGTTCTTATGCATGATGGATGATTATGGACATTAAAGATCAATGTGATTGTGTTTTTATGATTGAATGGTGGTAATATTAAATAGGGCTTGCATGTCTTGTCTTTTCTCTATTTTTCTTATAAGTTGTAAAATTCTTTTCTCATTTAATTTCCCTCGAATGTAACTCGAATTTTATTAATTAATTATTTAAATCTTATGTAATTTAGAAATGTAGGAATTTTGATAGAAAATTTATTTTGTAATCTAAGACGAAGAAACAATGGCGGCCACTACCAAAAAATCTACGAATACAAAAGGAATCACTGATGGATTTTTTCTGTAGGTATTTTTGGGTGATCTTTACCGACTGAATTTTTTCTATTACTAACTTCATCAGTATATACCAAGAAAATCCCAGTTGGAATAGAAGGAATTTAAAAAAACCATATAATACGATGACGTGTAAGTTTTTGCGGATGCCATTATCGATGAAATTATAATTTGATTCAAACAGGAAAGACTATACAGTGACATGTCACTTACACTGACAGAACTGTCAACGGATTGATAGATGAAAAAATCATGTCGATAAATCCATCGGTAATAGTTAATATATGACCTGGTCATCGACCTCCCTTCCCATATTTCTCTTTTTTCCTTAAAAAACCTTTTTGTAACAAAACAAACACCCCCTACATCCCCCATCATCTCAACACAACTCATCATTCTTCAACTTTTCCAGTCACAACAACACTCTATTTGACAACATTCGTGTTCTGATTGAAATTTTATTGTAGATTTTTCATTTTAAGTAAGTAAATATACCATTTTTTTAAAATTTGAACAGTTTTAAAATGTTAATTTTTTTATTGCATATTTTTGTAATATATGTATTTTGTTTGGGAATTTACTTGTTTTATTGTTTTTTCTCATACAAACTTGTTGTTTGTTTTAGATTTTATAAAATTGTATTTGCTTGTAAATTATTGAAACTTATGTCGAATTACCAATTTAAGTGTGTTGTGATGAAATAAATAATGGCTTGTTGAACGGGCTCATTTTATATTTTGTCAATTTTATTACCGAGTTGTAATTTTTGTAAATGTGTACAAATATTTATGTATGTAGATAATTGATAATGAATTAAGAGAAATATTAAAGTAGGTTGGATAATCTTGAGCTAAACCAATATTTTTGTAAATTTATTTAGTTAACGTAGTTAATTAATACATGTTGTCA
>Ga0325403_1007491_pt1 | contig 10438 bp, 3 predicted proteins | sample PopdelMetagenome_19_FD_205665 | JGI IMG/M metagenome (GOLD analysis project Ga0325403, IMG submission 205665) | Populus deltoides microbial communities from Bellville, Georgia, United States - Xylem-PdKOR-R4 | ecosystem: Host-associated > Plants > Phyllosphere > Stem > Wood/Secondary xylem...
ATTTGTTTTATGTATAAAAAGTTATAAAAAATAAATCAATAATTTCAATATAAAATAAAAAATAGTTAAAATTTTAAGTTAACATTAACCTCAAATCTTCTAAACCATGCATCGATATAAGGTTTTTTCAAGATGTTTGGAAACTTGGCTCCATTGAAACAATGGAATTTTCATTAACGATTTAAATGTCAATGTTATTACTCATGCAGCCTCAATATTTATGAACATGAAAATCAATAAAATTAATGAAATATTAGTTGTTCACAAATTGTTAAACACAAATCAACTCGAAACAAAACAAACTTACATTGAAAGGTCGTCCTTCCAATGTGGTTCGTACTTGCGGGAGAATTGACCCCGCTATGAAGGGACACTGCCTCTACGTTGTGGAACTGCGTTGGAAGAGCCATCGTCATGAGTCAATGTAGGTGCCTCTTCTTGGTCGACACCTAATGATACGTCATCATCGCTGTTATAAGAACTAGTTGCGATCATCTACTCACGACATGTAGTTGATTTTATTCTATGCATCTACACAAATTTAATGTATAATTATATAATAAAATTTGATTTTAAAAAAAAATCGGCAGCACCTCCCTTATACTAAAGACTACCCAAAATGTTCAAAATTGCAAATATTCAAAATATATGCTACAAGCCAGTTGATTTTATTTTATTTTTACTAGAAATTTTGAATTGTTTAATTTTATCTTATTTTCAACGACTATACTCAAAATAAATCAAAATGGCTCAAATCGAGAGGCAACCTCAACATGAAAATTAAATGGATCAATCAACAGGTGAACAACCTCAACATGAATCTAAATAGGTCAAATCACGAGGTGGCTAGCCTCAATGGAAAAATTAAATGGATCAACTCAAGAGGTGATCAACCTAAACAAGAAACTGAAAAAGGTCAAATTCAGAGGTGAAAAAAGTCGATATAGAAAATTAAATAGGTTAACTTGAGAGGTGACAAAACTTAACTAGAAATCTAAAACGGTCCAGTTAAGAGGCGACCAATCTCAACATGAAATTTAAATAGGCTCATTAAGAGTTTATTTTGACTTACTTGGCTATGAGATTTGGCTAAAAGTGTATTGATTACAAACTCGATTTGAGCTTGTTTTATGCTTCTTTCTTAACATCATCCTTTATGTAGCGACTGGTCCTAAATTTGTCTTTGAGAGAGATACCTTTTAAAGTTTAGGAGAAAGATAAATTGTACATTTTGAAAGTTTAATATTTATTTTTTATATGATCTGCATCTTCAAAGATCTTTTGGTTTTGGTAGTGTCTCCAAACTTGATCACTAACCTGTTTGAATTTCTTTTTAAGTTACATGGGCACCTCCTAGGGTCACTATGGCTTTTCCTTCTCATGTTCCCTATTTTTTTTATCAATGAATGTGTATAGTTAATCCATCATTTTAGCCTAGTCCTTACTGACTCAACTTGTCATTGTCACCGAATGTAATTTAATGACATCCATTCATCATTGCTCTTTTATAACATAAAACAATTGTCACCTTAATTTGTGATGGAATTCATAAAATCATCACTTTTTTTGTCATAATTGATCTCTTCAAAATGAAATGCCCCTAGCTAATCTAAATATGTCCATCTTCATGGATGATCATCATCCTCATTCTTACAAAGAACTTTTCAAATTTGGTCAATAAAGAATTTTATTAAGACATTTTCCCTTATTTACATGAAATCATATTTGTTGGGATTGAGTAACAAATCATAATAGTTATGTTTATGTAAGTCTAATTGTTGAAATAAGCTCATTGAGATGTAGATTTGGAAATATTTTGTTAAATAGAAATTTTGACTTTCAGTCAACACTAAAAACATGTCATTCTAATACTAGGATGTAATTTTTAGATTTTTTTTATTAGCGAAATGAATGTTAGTGGGGATTGTAAAGGGAATAGTTATCCTATGATTTTGGCTTTTTTGGGAAAATGAATGGCTTATAAGGATTTTTCAATAATATAAAGCTATTTTGGAAAGAAAAGTTAGGTTTCAAAAAAATTTGGCTTTCAAATAGAGAGGATCTTGCTTCAAATTATTTTAATCTTGTCCATTTATTGACAAAGATCCATGATTTAATGTCATAAAAAATGATATGCAACCCACAAACAAGTCATAATTTTGCTTGTAAAACATTCATTTTCTCTTTCTATAAACCAATAACTTATCAATATAACAAATTATTTTTTATTTGAAATAATTTTTAAAGGCACATAATGTAGGCTGAGGTTTGTGTTTATAAAATACTAAGATATTCATAAGGCTCAAAAGGTGTTTAAGGGTCTAAGGGCATATGATCACTTATTATGTGCTGAGATCTTTTAGGCTTATCGATTTGATCTTGATACTTTAGTGATTGATCTCACTTCAATTCCAAATTTTACCTCATGCTTTATATTGGCATTTTGTCTTTAATTTTAGATTTTTAATCATCATTAAAGATGCTTTAGATATTTTTTTCATCTACTTTCTTTTTCTTTTGCTTCCTTTTTTTGTCATTTTCCTACTCTTTCTTATGCTAGTTTTGTTCATTTCACTTAATTTTTTTATTTAAAGAATTTTATTAGTTGTCTAAAAACTTTCAAAACATGCCTCTAATATGACAAGTGATTCTAGTATGGTTATTATCCAAAAAAGAAAGATATTTAAGACTCAAAAGGGATAACATGGGATTTTTTTATAAAGAATATACCAAAGATGACCTTTTTTCATCTCAAGTCCAAATATGGTTATTTTAACAGAGAAATCATTGTTAATTAGAAAAAACCATGAGGTTAACCTTGGAGGATAAATGGTGGGATCATAACCTGAATGCATACTATTTATCATTATTTATATCATTAAATCATTTGATTTCATTTTGGATGTAGCTATTAAACAAGATTTTCCCATTGAGGTTTATGAATGAACAAGGATTTGAAAAAGGGATTATCAAGGCTTCACCCTTCTAAGGTTTATTAAGGGTGAAAAAAAATTAAATATTTTTAAAAAGAAGGATTACCCCTACATCTTGAAATTTGACAAAAATGCTTTTCTTTTTTTTGCCATTATTTTTATCCAATCACGGATGAAAATATAATGTCAAATATACTTTCATAAAAACATCTTTTAATTTCAAAACAATAAAACAAAGAAAAACATGTTTCATTGAAAGATTGCAATGTAGTCATAAATAAATGAAAAATAAATCCCATAAAAATAAAGTTTTAGCAATGTTATTTATAAAGTTTAGCAATAAAAATGGTTTGACAATGCAAAACTTATTCCATCTTCATATTTGTTTTTTCCATCAAACACCTTTTGTTTTTTCCATCAAACACCTTCTACTTGATGACACTTATCAGATGCCTTTTTCATCTTCCTTATCTATCATTTATTATGATGATAGTGAATTGGTGATGATATGTCATGTACCATTATTCTTCTCAAATATAGCATTACTCCTGCTCACCAACTTTCAGATTTAATACCTTATGTTCTTGCAAGCTTCAATTGAATGGCTCATAATCCCATCATGTTATTTCCATATTATATTTGGTTTTTAACACCCAAATTATGATGGTTGTATAGAATTTGATGGAGTTCGGATAATGTGTCCAATACTCAAAAGGTATTGGTAAACAATGTTAAGAGAAAGAAGAAGTCAATCTTAGATAATAGCACTTGAGAAGTTAGTGATGCCAAGAAACTAGATGATATTTAATATGGCCTAAAAAGAAGTTAAGGGGACAAATTAGATAATGTATAGTCAAGATTCCCAATTTGAGGGCTATTTTCTAGTGCATCTTTTGACATGGCACCAAACCTCATTATTGGAATCCTAATCCTTCCTGATTTCAAAATTGTTCAATCATGTTTGTGGTCACCATATCCATAAAATGAACTTTAAATTACCATATTTAGTATGGATCATTTAAGGTATCAATGAAAATAAAGATAAGCTCTTTCTCGAATAAAGGAAGGTACTTTTATGCTGTCATTTTGTGTAACTTTATAACATATTTCTTGATTAACTCATTATTTTTTTTGTTCACTTTTTGAAGATCAGACTTGCTCAAAGTCACCTCCAAGTTGAGTTCAAACTATTTTAAAAAGGCATCAACCAATTTTTTTTATTTCTTTATTTTAAAGCCATCCAACCCTATATACCAGTTAAGAGCAGGTTCATCCAAGTTTTCATGAAAATAATGGATCAACAATTTCTCATAATGAATAACTTTATTTTACCATAGTACATTTTAAGGTGGGTCTATAGATATTAAGCTCATGTGTACTTGACCAATTCAGAGATTTTGAACTTGTTAAAACAAAAAACATCTAGCATATGACTCCTTTCATAGCTTGGTTTGAAAATGTAAATGACCCATAACTTTTGTATAGTACTTATAGTCAGCACTTTTATTGTACCATTTTGGAAAAGGCAGTTGGATTAGTTTGAATAATTAAGGTGTTATCTAATATGTATTCACAAGATATTGATAAATATCAATAAGAGTAACTAGAAGAAAAAAAGATGACTCATAGTGTTTTCTTTTATGGACTAAGTCAGACTAAAATAAGGATGAATGTTCTAAGGTTACTTGACCTCTTGGAGAGAGTGCAACACATAATAGGACTAAAAAATATGCACCAATAATAGCAATAGTAGTTTATGAGCGATTTGGTATGACCATAAGAACCTTTAATGATCTTAGAGCACTTGGAGCAATAAATGGAAAGCTTTTATTAATTAGATAAGTGTTTGAGATTCTATTATATAAAGGTTATTCATCAAACTTTTAGGAGTGAATGATCTATTTTAGCAAGCTAGTTAATCAAGTCACTTCATCCTTCAAAGAGTTAATCTAATTCTACTTGATATAAGCTCTTTTATAATCTCTCATAGCTTGGTTTGATGTAGGCTTTTGAGAAAAAAATGAAATTTCAAACTATACTTTGTGCTTATTTCCCCTCTTTCTATAAAGAAATTCAAAACTAATCAATATGAATATGAATATTCACAAAAGTAAAGACAATTGATTGGATAAGGAGTTGCTTTTTGTGAGAGGTGACAAAAGTTATTAAATCTTTTGCAATTTTTTATAGAAAGAATTTTTTCGAATTTTGCCATGAATGGTGCCTGAAAATAGGATTAAGGATTGGACTACTTATGATACATAATACTTTGATTAATAGCATATTAGTCCATCCATTTTCAGAATAAAAATTGAAAATGTTTACACATTAAAAAAATATAGAAAATGGCTCAATACATTTTCCATACATTTATCCAAAAAATTGGAAATAGTTAAACGCCATGTAATATACAAAATCGTTTGTTAGTAAGTCATGTCCCAAAAACTTTTTCATATTAAGCTATCACCTCAAAAAGGAATTTTAAAGTATCAAAATCTTATAATGATAAAGCTTTTTATGACATTATTTTTGTTTACTTTTTCCTAGAGTTTATTATTTTTTTTGGGCCATAGGATGCAGATTCTTCAAATATTCTTATTAAGCTCAACTAGTTTTTTTCTTCTTCTTTTATCATATTATTTGTCTCCCTATAATTTTGGTTCTCCATTTTTTTTACTCATCATTTTCACTTCCTAATCCTCTTATCATTTTTATTTTTATTTTTATTTTTATTTTTATTATTTTATATTTTTTCATTTTATTAAAAGAAACTCATCACGCAATAAAATAAACAAAAGTGTCAAAATATTAAGAAATGACCGTAAATTTTCTTGAAAAACATTTTTAATATAATTTTTTATATTTTCTTAAAAATATATTGAAAATAAAGGGCTAAAATTGGATAATGATAGCCAATTACTTTAGGAAAAAAAATTTCTTTCATGCAACATAATTATTTTAGTTCCAGTATATATAATCATAGTATTTAATATCTCACTAGATCATTTCTCGTGCTATGTCACGGATCGGATCAAATTGGACGTAAAAAATTATATTCAAGTGTTGTTAATTTATTTTATAGTAGAGTTGTTTTTTTAAAAAAAAAAGACTATATAGGGATTGACCTCATGTGATTTGGTTGACTTGGTAGATCTAATAACAACTCGGATAACCAATAAAAACATAGTTTGACTAAAATAAAATTCAAGTTACATCTTTTTTTTTAAGTATTGAAACATCAACATATTAAATTAACTTGGATCAACTCGGGTTAATCTACTAACTTTGTTACCCAAGTCATGAGATCTTGATAACCCTATAGAAAGCAAATAAAAAAATTATTAAATCCAAATTTTAATCAACTCAATGTTGAAGAAAAAAATTAAAAACAAAATTTAAGAACTAACTTGGGTTAACCTTCTAAACCTGAGTCATGAAACCAAGATAACTCCATATAAAGTAAATCAAAACAAATTATGAAGTTCAAATCTCAATCAATCTAATGTTAAATGATGAAATTAAAAAAAATAAATTAAATAAAAGACACAAAAAACTTCTAAGTCAACCGACAAAATTTGTGACCAAGGTCATGAGACTTGGATAACCTCATCAAATACAAACTAAAATAAATTATGAAGCCTAATTTCCAATCAACTCAATATTGAAGGATAAAATTGAAAAAAATAAAATAAAAGGATAAAATAATGACCTGAGTCAACTTGTCAAACCCGAATCAGAAAATCGAGATAACTTTTTAAAAGCAAATAAAAAATTATAAATCAAATTTTCAATCAACTTAATGTTGAAAGATGAAATTGAAAAATTAATATATTCAATTAAAAAAAGGACAAAAAAACTTGAGTCAATAAAGCTAACTCGCAAAACTCACAACTTAAATCATAAGACCATGATAACTCAATAAAAAAACAAATAAAAAAGCAATTATAAAGCTTAATTCTCAATTAAACGAATATTAAAATATGAAATTAAGAAAAAAATAATTAAAAAATGACAAAAAAAATATTGGTCAACACAACTAACCCACAAAACTTGCGACCCAGGCGATCAAATCGGAATAATTCTATAGCAAATAAATCAAAATAAATTATAAAGTTCAATATCTATTAAAGTAAGTGTTAGGGAATGAAATAGAAAAAAAAATCCTCAAGACTAAAGTGAAAAAAAAACTTTGGCACTTCACTTTTCATTACTGCAATAAAAATGCCAAGAAGTTTTAATATGACATTTCAATCATTACTACAATGAGATGGAAATAACTTTTAATAAATGTTAATTGGGAATTATCATCAATAAAGAATAGAAGAACATCGGGTAACAAATTACTTCTTTTAAGAATACTCCCTCAGGAGTCACAAAGACATTTAATTTTAAATAAAATTAAAATATAAAATTTCATCTGAAAGTTTTTTTCTTTCTGACTTGAAGTCAAGGATATATCTAACTAGCATGTAAATCGACTAAAACTAAGTGTGTGTTTGGTAATGTGGTTGTGATTGCTTTTCAAATAGTTTTTCGTGCCAAAATACATGTCAATGATTTTTTTTATTTTTTTTAAATTATTTTTGACATCAGCACATCAAAATAATTTGAAAACACTAAAAACATATTAATTTGAAGTTAATAAAAAAATTTTAAATTTTATCAAAAACACTTTCAAAACACAGAAACAAGCAGGCTTTAAATCTTTTAGATTTTCTTTGGTAACAAGGAATGAAATCGTGAGTGTGAGAATGAAGGTAGCATTTTTTTTATTTTATTTTTACTTAAAATAAAATATCTCTTTGCTGTGAAGCTCTAAATTTTATTATTAATTATTTATTTATTTATTTTCACAAGAATACCATTTCCAGTCTCAATTTGTAAATTGAGAACCTATATAATTTTTAAGAGCTATTCTCTTAATAAAAGGTTACTTCTGCATTTGTGTGCTCGTATATATTTGTGAGTGGGCTGAAAAAAAGCCTGATTTAGAGAACAAAGCAAGAAGTCCATTTATGTACACGTAAGGTTACTTTTTCTTTTTTTTATTTGACATAAGGATTAAGAATGATAATTAATATTTATAGATCACATTTTTACTATATTCATCCTACCCATTACCCAACAGAAGAGAAAAAAATTAAATATCTATATCTTCTCCATCAGATTTTGAGTTTTTATACGAGTATTCGTCACCCTATTACTATTTATTATTCAATATAAAAAAAATAATATATATATACACACAAATAAATATATTTCAGGTTAAGTTTGAATTGAGTTTGATAATATTTGTACCTTACTTGTTACGAGATAAATAAGATAATTATTTGAAAAGATAATTATTTAAAAAAATAAAATAAAAAATAAACTCACTAATTCGAATTAATTTAAATTGGTATCCATCGAGTTTGAATAAAATTAGCATCCACAATAAAGACCTCTAGAATTATAAATCTAAATATATTTTTTCAATAATATTAATTTAGCTCTTTAAGTCTTATGGCCTGTACAAATTTGGCCCCAAAAATATTGCATATGCCATTGTTATCAAATAAATTTTTATTCTCGGGATATATCTTGTGTGTGGATGTTTTAACTATCTCGCAATCAAATAGATATATAGTTTAATTCACATAAACAACAATAAATTAAATCAAAAGAGATCATTTCTCTTAATTATAATTATTATATTAAAAAAAAACAAAATAAACAACAAAGGTTTTTTTATAGAAAAACTTAAGACAACTAGGTATTACACTAAGTAAATATTGCAATAAAAAAGTTTAATTAAAAAGCATAGAGGTGAAAAGAAAGATAAAGTATAGAATTTGAAAGATAAATTTATGGAGAATATATATTTTAGGGTTGGTAAAAAATTATAATGAGAGTATTTCTATATCTATAAAGAATATTAAATTTAATGGTCAAATATACTTGAAGGAAAATTTAGACAAATTAGGAACATAAAATAGAATTTGCTAACTAATAAAAAAAATTGAAATTAAATTAATTATTGCCGAACTTCCATAATCTGCATCCTCCACAGCAATATCCTCCAAATATGCTTAATTTTCCTTGACTTTGTATGCTTTATTCCTTCATGCTCCTTTTAGGGCTTGGTCACTGCTAGAATATTGTATGTATCACTCCTTAATATTTTGTCGGTGTTTAAATATCGATTCAATCAAAAATATATTTATTGATGGAATCATGAATGGAAAAAATGTTTTCAAAAAATATATCGTCAGTGATTTTTATAATCATCGATAGATTTATAGACATAAAAAGCACGCCAAACAAAAAAATTACCGGCATTAATTTCATCGATGATTATGGCATAATATTGATAGAATTAAATGTTGGTAAGTCTATCGGTGAATGAAATTCCATTTAATCAAAATTATTCTTCTTTAATTTCATCAATATCATGTTCATCATAATCTTCTTCATTGAATTGAAGCTCGTTAATCTCATCATCTTTATTAAATTTTGTATGTCCATTAGTTCTCAATATATCATTTAAGTCCCTAGCATCAATATCAATAAAAATATTCTCATATACACAAAAATTTGAATTTTTGTCGAGGTCGGTAGATGGAGTAACTCAATATGCATCAACTAACTTATTAATTTGAAACACATCATCTCCTGCAGTTACTTCATCGTTACCATCCCGAACAACTTGGACATGACCCCTGGATTTGGTTTTCGGTACGGATAACCAATCAACCCTAGAATAATCTTTTATAAAAGAAGGAATGTATGTGTAATAAACTTGTTGGCATTCCTTGACAAAAACAAAGACATAGTCAACGTTGCGAAATCTATCCTTTGTATTAATTTCGACCAAACCATGGTGATGATCTACTCTAATTTCTATATCAATGGTATCATACAAGTAGCATTTGAATAAAAAGACTCTATTATGCTCATTATGATATTGCAATTCAATCACCTCTTCTAACTTTCTAAAATAATCAATTTTAAACTTATTAAAAGTTGATCCCTTAACACAAACTCTACTAATATTTTTCGAATTAGATAATTCATAATTAATAAAATCCTCAATTTCATTACAACAATCCATCCTCCGCAACCCTTCGGGTGAAACTTCATACATCAAAAAACAATCATTCAATACTTATATGAAATCTATATAGAATATTGATGACAACATGTATTAATTAATAATATGAACTAAACAAATTATCGGTATCCAACTAATTAGCTATTATTGGTTGAATTAAAAATTATTCAATATATTTTAATAATAACCTTTAATGTTTATCAATTTTCTTCAAAAATTCAGATTCTTCCAAATTTACCTAAATTTTCAACTTAACAATAAAATTCACAAAATATGAAACGTACCAGTTAAAAAACTCATTATTTCTTTCATTATAAAACACCTAAGTTACAAAAATCAAACTCAATTTCATCAAATGACAAACAAATATAATTTTTTAAAATCTTAAACAAACCCTCACATGTACAAATCATAC
>Ga0325403_1007494_pt1 | contig 10436 bp, 5 predicted proteins | sample PopdelMetagenome_19_FD_205665 | JGI IMG/M metagenome (GOLD analysis project Ga0325403, IMG submission 205665) | Populus deltoides microbial communities from Bellville, Georgia, United States - Xylem-PdKOR-R4 | ecosystem: Host-associated > Plants > Phyllosphere > Stem > Wood/Secondary xylem...
ATAGTCATAGAGGGATACAAAGTAAACTCTGTATATAGTGGAGTTTTTAACAAATTCTATTTCCCTAATTGCTAGCCTGCATTTATAGATGTAATTTTGTGCCATGCAATTGAAGGAAACCCAGTGACATGCTATCTATCTACTTCATGCGTTTCTGGAACATTTTCACATTAAGGGTTAAGGACAGTTCTTATTTGAGATCCCGTCCCAGGGACATGCTTTCTACTCCATGCTTTTCTGGAACATTTTCACGTTAAGGGCAGTTCTTATTTGAGATCCCATTTACAGAATTTGGAACATGTATAATTTTTGTTTTTTGCATTTTTTTCCCACTCAATCTTTTGTTTTTATTATCTATATTTGAAACTTCGTCATGTAAGTATTTTGAAGAAGCAAAAGCACCTGTGTTTCTATGTGGGCTACAATTTTTCCATCGGTGCTCGAGTTTCTTTATATTTGGAAGATGTTTTAAATGGATTGGTGGGTTCTTGCAATTATCAGATCTGTACTTGATGCATGACTGAAGTTCGCCTTTTGCACAACTTTAGTGTAGAAATTTGACTAGACTTTTTCTAGCTGTTCAATGGTCTAGCATGCATGCACGCAGTCTGCTAGTAGAAATTTACTAATGTTGTGGTTTCATGTGTGTTTTTTTACTTATTTCAGAATAACATGTGATGATGACGAAGAACGAGCAAGTCGAAGGGTGTACAGGGGTTGCACCCGTTCTCAAACATGCAAGGGCTGCACTTCCTGTGTGTGCTTTGGTTGTGAAATCTGTCGTTTCTCAGATTGCAGCTGCCAAACTTGCACCGACTTCACTAGGAATGCAAAAGTTTGAGTTCAAAACAGTGATGCTTTAGCAGTCCTGATATCCCCCCTTTTATTTGTTGCCTTTCCATGGCATTATTGCTTTATTTAATCCCCTGCCCCCACAGTTAAGCCTATGAGTAACATTCTCTTATGTTAAACCTGAAATTCCAGTCTCTGAGTTAGGCATTCATTGTGCTCGTTGGCTGGTATAGAACTTCGAAATTTAGTAATTTATCTCATTTATTTTTTTCTTTTGCATGTTAATGTCTACCGATGGTTTCTTTTCCACCATCAATTCTTGGAAGGTTAAAACCTGCATTTCTTACATCTGCTTAGCCACAGGCACAAGCCCTCCTCACCTGGCCACTGAAAGATGAGGGTTTGTGACTATTGACTTGCATGTTTGGAAGCATGGTTGTCAGGTCTGTTCAGGGTCATCCAGTTTAGGATTGGGGCATCAATCAATCCAAGTCAATTATTTTTTTTTAAATTCCTTGGAGTTGAATAGACTAGGTTTCATTTGAACATGAACAGGTCGTTTGAGTTTGGTTTGGTCAACTTGCTAGGTTATTAAAAGGTTAAAGTAAAACCTGGTATGGATACAAAATGATTTGAAGAAAATTTGGTCTAGATCAAGCTTGGTTGAGTCAATATATAAAATGGTCCAAATCAAGTTTTGGGTCATTGGGATGCCCTGTTAGGTTCAGTTTGTTTGGAAAAAGGGATGGTTGAACTGGGGTGAAATTCGTGTTTTGGGGTCCTCCTGATTTGGGGTCCTTTTCATGGCGATTATGAATGGATAAAATAATATTTTTTTTAAAAAAATTATTTGATATTAACCCATCAAATCGATTTAAAAGCATGATATTAATCCATCAAATCAATTTAAAAGCATAAATAAAATTAATTTGAAAAAAAAACAGAAAAATTCTTCCTTTTTTCAAAAATTATTTTTAAATGCAAAAATTGTCATTAATTTTGGTTGCATTTATATACTTTATGTTTAATAATTTATGAGTTTAGGGTTGCAATTCATGATGTTTTTTAAAATATTTTTTAATTAAAAATATAGTAAAATAAATTTTTTTTTAATTTTTAACATTGACACATTAAAATAATAAAAAACCACTAAAAAATTATTAATTTAAATTGTTTTTCAAAAAAAAAAAACTGCTGTTAAACCATATTCCCAAAAAAAATTGAAGACTAACATATAATCAAGGACTAAAAAGAAAATTTACTCTTTTAGTTATGCTGAGGATGGTAAGCAAGTAGCCAGGTACAGCTGTAAGTCAACTAGTGTGGAAGTTCTTGGCACCATTGAATTGGTGATAATTGCACCAGGATTGGTCAGAAATGGGAGGAAATCACAAGTGAGTGGATGAATCTACTGAGGAAAATGTCTATACTTTGGAGGAGATCTCCACTCCCATGGGAACATAAGGGCTGGTTTTGACTTTGGAAGACAGCTTGCAGATGGATGGTTTTAGGCCCATGGAAGAACAAGCATAAAGCCCACAGCAAAGGGCTTTAAGGATCTGTTTGGTCTGCGGGATAACATAGGAGTATGTGGGTTTTTATTTTATTAGCACAATCGCACAAAACAATTGCTCAAACATCCGTAAGTTGGAAATTTATTTTTGAAAATAGAACAATTCACCGAGGCACACATGTCTCGAATGTAAGCTTAAAGGATGAAAATAGAACATCATATGAGACCTGTCTCGATAAACTATGTTATTATAAATTTTAATTTTTATATTTTGATAAAATTTGTTGTTATATATATAATTAAATAAATATCATTTTTTTTTAAAAAAAATTTAAACTCAATAGAATTCATAATCAGGTCACAAAATGACCTAAGTTGATTTAATATATCATCATTTTTTTTTTAGTTATCATCTTAAAATTCTTTTAGAAACTAGGTTATGTTTTTACTAGTTGTTTAAAGTTATATTTGAATCTGTAAAATTAATCAATTTATATCAAGAAATTTTTTACATGATTTAATTTAGAATTCGAACCAAACAAATAACTGAATCAGGAGATTTCAAGATCAACCAACTTGATTGGATTAACAACATTGCTAAAAAATCCCCAATAATTTTAATGTTTTTTTTTTCACAGATAGAGCAGGGGAATGCACTAGTTTTATATACTAATTATAGTAATTTCTCTTAAGATTTGAAATGATATTTCCCTCTTTTGGACTATGGATTTTTATTCATATATATTTTCATGAAAATTACTAAAATTAAAAAAAAAGATAATAAAAATAAATATTATTTAAGAAAAATAAAATATTAGAATATTACTAGTTATTCAATTTTCTTAAAACAAAAATCCCAATTATAAATAAAAAAATCCATGTATATATTTAATTAAATAAATCAAGAACCTTCTATGTAAATAAATACAAAAAAAAAATATTAACATGTCTATTTGACTCGCTTTGTTGGAGGTCAAAATTTTTTTTTAATGCAAGTAAATTAATGTGTAGTTGTTATTAATGTGTTTTTCAACTGTGAGTAAAAAATATAACTATAAATCAAAAGATTGATACTTTATATGTTATAAAAATATATAAAATCTCAAACTTGTTTAAATTTTTAAACGTAGTGAAAAATTGGGATTATGTTGTAATTTTTATATTGAAACACCATTTTCTTAGTCTCTATATAATAATTTTTCAAAATAAAAAAAATAAATAACAAAAAATGAAGATAAATAGACTAAGTGTAAAGCAATAAATATTCAAAGTGTAAAGAATAAAAAATAATATTGTTTTCAAAAAAATTACAAAGAAAAAAAACTAAAAAAATATTTAAATAATAAAAAATAATAAAAAATTGATGATTAATAGGTGAAGTATAAAATAATAAAAACATTAAAGAAAATTTCAATTTTCATTTTTATTATGTTTTTTTTTAAATAAAAAATTACAAATTTATCACTGCTATAATACCCGTTAAAGGAAAAAAAATAGAAAATTTAAATGTTGACATTTCTACCTTAAAATACCTTGTACTTCTAGTACATGTATAGATTTTATATTTATAAGGATACGATTGTTCTTATAGTATGTTGTTCTGATCCCACACTCACCAGACGTAAAACAAAGCAGTAGTCTAGTTTGCATCACTGTCATGTCCTATCCACTTCTATTTGATATCTTATCCAACACACCATGGCCTATGAAATACCCGAAGCTTGCACAAGTATAGGAATGTGGGAGCTGAATGTTACCTAGCCTATGAAGGCATTTGGCTTGCACAGAAGACAGCAAGAAGCACCACTCCCAAGGAGCACCTGGGGTGCACACCAAATTTTGCACGGATTAAGATTTGAAGGTAGAATCTCCTAGACCACATGATACAATCCAGATCCATGCATATATTGAGCCCAAAACTTGATGCCAAGGTTCTCTTAGAATCTCACAACCACCACGAACCAACCATGAGCAACCATTATCACCACTCCCCTTGCACCAGCAGACCAGCTTCCCCCTCGACGAAAGCCAAACAACAATTCTTAAATACCATTATAATTATATTATAATAAAGAACTAAAAGTGAAGGGGACTACTGCAGCATCAACTGTAATTGAGGTAAGTCCAGCACCAGACAAGCAATGTAGCAAACATTTTCTCTGACATCCATTAACGTAAAATAATTTACACAAAGGAGGCCAGCCTGCAGTGCACTGCAGGTCCACTCATTGCCTATTTCAAGTTACAGCTCAACATGTTACAGTGCAAACTTAAACATGACAAAAATCAGTTTGGTGGCTGTCTACCTCTCCCACCTGAAAAACGACCACCCCCTCTACGATAAGGTTTTCTTCCATGGCTGGAAGAGGCTCCTGCATTGAATTGCTGAGGAGCTTGTATGTTGCCAGGAAGGATGGCTGGTGGCTGGAAACTACAGTTCTGTACTAAAGGCGGTCCAGTGGATATCATTCCTTGGTCTACCACATTCATAGCTGGAGGATTAGGTTGAACCTGAAATCCTGTTCCAAATGCAGCTTGGTTAAAGTAGTGTCCTCCCACTACAGGCCATGGTGGAGGATATGCAGGTCCAGCAAAGAAATTGGGTTGTCCGCCTGCAAACAAAGCATTAGGAAGTGATCTCTGACCAGGATTGAACTGTTGCTGACTTGGCATACCATTTGCCATAGGTATCTGATAGGGATGCTGAAGTTGACTCTGTACAGGCCAAGGCATATTATTAGATGGAAACCCACCTCGAATTGCTAAAGCCTGAGGCTGCTGAGATGGTACCATACTCGTCCATACACCATTTGAAGGTGCATAAACACCAGTTGTCTGAGGCACTGGGGCCAATGATGTTCCAACAGCAGAGTCATTACGCAAATTTTGATCGGGTGGTAACTGATCTACACCAGTTAGCATTTGCTCCCCAAAAGGTTTATTATTCTTCCAACCGCCACCCCTATTTTTCACCTTCCTTCTATTGTTTTTGTTTTTTCCAGATTTCTCATCACTAACTCCCCTCTTTGACATTTTTAACATCCTCTTGTGCTCCGCCTCTTTCTCATCATCTGAAAATTCTGTCTCATTAGTTAACTCTTCGTCGTATTCACCAGAAGCATCATACCCTTTCTTGTGAAGATTCTTGACATTGAGCACATGATTGGCAAACTCAGGAACAAAAGATATCAAAGTACCATTAAGGACCCCAGAAGGGACTTCACTTTCTGAATTGTATCTCACCACGTAGTATGGGTTTTTGACAGGTCCAAAAATCTCATCTACCAACCCCAACGGGGATCTCTTTTCAGTTATCCACAGGATAGAACCCTCATTCAAGGGACTGTGCTTTTCCACCCCTTGTACTATAACCTGGGGACCTATAGCCTGAAAAATCAAGAATAAAAGATATACTGATACAGCTCTTACCAATCTAAAGTCAACCTAGAGCTTAAATTGACAGAGAAAGCAAACATTTCTGTGTGATTTACATATATTGGTGTTAGATTTAAGACATCTAAACTTCAATAAAAATGATCTGCACTTGGCTTCATATGGGCTTACCGACAAAACAACTCCAACAGGTAGCATCTGATGATGAAGTTCCAATGAAGCATGAACAGGAGGAACAGGAGAGAGAAACTGCAGATTTGGCACAAGTTTATTTGATTAGCAATATGACATAAAAACAAAACATTGAAACGCCTGAATAGTGAGCCACTGGATCAAATTTTGATCTGCAACCTAACTCAGGAATACAAAGAAGAAGTCATGCTCTGCATACTTGCCATCAATGGGTATAAGTATAACAGTATAACTTTATTCTGGGTCCATAGAAAGTCACACACAGAGGAGCCAAGTCAAAAATTCCTATTCTTAAACTAACATTAATAGTAAATTGCATTAGCATTATCAAAGCAATTAACCTGTTAATGAAGAACCATAAAAATCAGTGACTATATCAAATAGAGAAGGAACGAAGACTTTTTAGTTTTTATTGTTATTATTTTTTTTCACAGTCCTCTAATTGTATTCTTACATAAACCTTAAGTTAATTGGGCTGGAGCACCAGTAACGATAACAAAAAATTTGTTTTCAAACAGTATTCATGTTAAGCTGCTAAACCTTCATCTTCTGGAAAGTGAAGAAACAATACACCGCTAGACTATGCCATGTAACACAATAAATTGCCCTAACATTTACTTGCCAGAAAAAAATGTGTATAAAAACACCTTGCATTTCTATATTTAACTCCATAGATCGTACTCACATGATCAATGACAAAGCAAGAACTAATAATTCCAATGCCTCGGACATTAAACAATGTACAATAAGAAAAAACTGATTCACACATAAAATAGCAGCAAAAATTTACCTGAACCTCGTTCTTCGACCTAATAGGCTCTCCCGTAGCAGCATCCTCCTCCTCATCAACATCACTCCACTCAACCATCTTGTATCCATCGTCCTCCTCCTCCTCCTCACCTTCATCCTCACTATCATTCCCAGCAACCATTTCCTCTCCATCAGCATCCCTTATCTCACCTTCTTCCATGTCACCCAAACCATCTAACCTTTTGTTTACTTCCATTCTAACTTCCCCCTTCTTCTCCTCCTCTTCCTGATCACTCTCCTCTTCTTGTTCATCATCATCATCATCACTGCTACTAGAAGATGAACTGCTTTCACTCTCCGATTCAGACTCGCTTTCACTTTCGCTCTCCTCTTCATCACTCACTATTTTACCATTCACACCACTACCGTCACCAATATCTGAACCCGACCCATTCATCAAACCACCATTACCTATCTCTGCCTCATCACCCACAACTTTTGCACCCCCATCAACCACAACTAAACTCAGCTCAGCAACCAAACTAACCCTTCCCATCTCCTCCTCAATAGAACACCCCAAACTCCCTCCTCTTTCAAGCTCCACTCTTTCTTCCTTCACCTTCACCAAACCCCCCAGATCAGACCCATCAACAATTCCCTTCTTTTCTTCGAAAACTGAATCAGAACCATTAACAACCAGGTCCTTAACAACAAGCCCTTTATCATCCATCTCCATTCTCTTCTCAAAATCTAAACTAAACCTTTCTGGGCCTTCAAAAAACTCCTCTATAGAATCAAAATCAAGAAAAGAATCAGCAAAATTTGTGAGCTTTTGATCAAAAGGGTCAATTGGGTCTTCCAAGTTTCTAGCTTTTGAAACTTGGTTGTTTTCTTCTTCTTCTTCTTTAATGGTGGAGGGTTCAGATACAAACCCCACCATTTTTAAGATTGGATTTTTGGAGAGAAGAGTTTATGGTGCAGTGAAATTTCATAACTGAAACAGTGGCAAATCTATTGATACTATATATATACTGTTTTCCTTTTTTTTGTGTGTGTGAGAACTGGGATTTCTGTTGTTTGGGAGGAAGGTTTGCCTCTTAAACCCTAGTTGGAAGGTGCTAGGGTTTTGGTTTTTGTTGGGATTTTTTATATGGATTTGGTGAGCTAAGGCTTCTTATTTACATGGGATGGGCTACTCTTGGGCCATTAATTTGAATCTTGTTATTTTGAGACACCCCCCTGTTTTCCCATCTTTTTCTTGTTCATATGATAGGTTAAGAAATAAAGAAGTGGACGTTGATCTTTTCACAAGGATAAAAAATTGTATAATAAATTGATGACTTGATGTGTTTTTCAAATTAAAATTAAGATTATCACATATTTTCATCCATTAATGAAACTTTGAATTATTGTTCTTGATATCTTGGTTTCTACCAAGATACTATGGGCCTAGGCATTCAAGGTTATATAATTTCTGCAAATATGCAAGCAATAGATGTTATTTTTAATGAATTAAAATTTTTTTAGATAATTAATTTCTAGATTTGTTCATGTCATTATTGGTCAAAACTAATCATGCTAATTTCCCCCGTATTGCTCAATTTTATGAAGGAAAAAGCTAGGATTCAAACATTATATGAATGCATTCATTAACTTTTATCTACCATTGATTTGTTTTTGAAAAAAATCAAATATTTAAATAAAAACCAACGACTTTTTTGAAAGACATTAAATAAATGTTATTTTATATATTAATATTTTCAAGTATTCCCACAAATTCTAAATAAAAAAGAAATATTGTGATTAATTAAGAACATTGAATAATTTAATTTTAATAAATACCCTTTTATGAAATATTCTTAAAGTATGATGCTAAGATTCCGTTTGTTTTTTTATTTTTTTTACTTTAAATTAAATATTTTTGGTGTTTTCAGATCATTCTGATATTCTAACATGTAAAAAATAATTTTTTTAAAATAAAAAAAATATTATTTTAATGTATTAATTTTTAAATAAAAGATACTTTAAAAAACAATAATCACGATATTCTCAAATACCCTCTTATCTGATGCCACGGTTTTAACCCATGATTGAAATTTAAAAAAAAAAAAAACACTATTTTTAATGTTTTCATTATTATTGAACAATTTAAAACGCTAGATAGCAAAATTGAAAGCTTATTACAAGCTGGGCTATGAAAAGGACTTCTGAAATAAAATAAATACAGAAAGCTGTAATCTAACGGCATTAATTCTCATAATTTATTACACCCAGTTGTCCTTTCTCATAACTTTCTTCACTCATTAAGCTGAGACATAAAAAAATGCACTGAGAGTGATAATATCTGTAGATGATGATGAAAGGGAAACCAAACACCCCTTTAATTTCTTGCTGGCATTTCACATGCATCTCATCATTCAACAACTTCCCAGGCACGGCTGTCTATATCCATCCCTTGATTCCCTCAGCAACAAAAAAAGAAGGAAAATCCCATGAGTTTTCATCTTCCTGCCCTTTCATGATCATACTTTGTATTCGTAGAAGTTAACACTTCTGCATTTTCTTGATTGATTAAAAGGTTCAAAGAAACTAGGTTTAATGTCAAGGAAAAAAAAATCATTGCTAGAAGATTGGAGCATGCAGCTAGCCCAGACAGAAAATTATCTGATGGGTAAATTAAATCATGATTTTAACACTCAGATTCACCTGACAGGTTGATATAAGACCCAACTAATTCAAGACTTGAACCGATTCGAGTTAAATAAAATATATAGTTTGCCTGATGAAAACCCGACCATTAACTATTTTTTTAATAAAATGATGTTATTTTAATTTTTAATTATTTTTATTAACCTGTATAAACCTCTGAACCCGTTATAAAAATCTTCCCTCAACTACCGGATTGATTTTTAAAACTACGTGTAAAATTGCTACCCTCTATTAGGTCATTAAAGGGTTCACCTAGACTAGTACTCTTATTATTTCACTTATTTCCCAAAAAGACTCCATGCATGCATGCATGCATGCATTAATTAATATAATTATGCGAACCAGACCCGTATGTTAATAAAAAAAAATTACAATTTTAATAGTAAAAGTTAGACCGTACGTATTCAGTTATTGGCATCACCTACAGAAGTACTCCACCTTCCATGTCCTCTCCTCTTGATGATGAGCCATTACTGTCCATCCTCCTGATTAAAGCTGCCCGTCTGTAAATTTATCACACTCCCTGCACAAACTGCAGGATTCCAAACCCAAAACCATTAACGTATCCCCCCTTTTTCTATGCTGCAAACAAGAAAGAACATCGAGCATCGATCTCCCTTTGAGGACTCTAGCTCTCTACAATTTCCTTTCTCTTTTTTCTCGATGAACAACAGTACTGCTCTCTACAATTTCCCAACCCAGATTTCTCATAAAAAAAGGTTAAGAAATAAAATAAGCAACGTGTAAAACTAGAGGTTCAAGCATGTTTTTATAAGTAGCTGCAAGGCATCCAAAACTTATTTAATTAACACCATATATATAAACTTATAGAGCAAAGGGGGAAAAAACCCATGCTGAAGTCCTCCAAAGCTATCTAGCTAAAGGAATGAAGAACAGTAATTCAGTGGTAAGATTTGAGAATAGCTCCACAGAAAGTACACATGATAGCTCTCCAAGATCTCGAGTAAAATGGCACATAGCAAAATCTTGTACAGGTTTTCATGTCAGCTACACTTGCTCCGCCACCACACCTTGAACAAGTTCCAGCTGCCGGCTTGCTTCTTCTCACTTTCCGAGTCTGATCAAC
>Ga0325403_1007495_pt1 | contig 10435 bp, 9 predicted proteins | sample PopdelMetagenome_19_FD_205665 | JGI IMG/M metagenome (GOLD analysis project Ga0325403, IMG submission 205665) | Populus deltoides microbial communities from Bellville, Georgia, United States - Xylem-PdKOR-R4 | ecosystem: Host-associated > Plants > Phyllosphere > Stem > Wood/Secondary xylem...
TTTTTTTAAAGTGCAGTTTAACCTCAATTTCAAATAAAATCTAAATTAAGTTAGATAATACAAATATTTCATATTAGCCGGTTTTTTTTACACCCTTGTAACAATAATTAAATAAAAAGTTCCTCCTGCTGCAGCAAAGACAACACAGGTGGCGAAGTAAAACTAGTACAAACATAAGGGGAAGGGCCACCGACATCCGACAGAGGACAGACAGACTTAACTTATCCCGCATCCGTCCCTATACTCTTTGAATTGTTTCAATCGAATCCCTCACTCTAGTCTAAACAGTAAAAGTAAAAATAAATGAAATTTCCCTCCGAAGAGGACGGGCTGGTCTAGGTGGTGAAAGAGATGAAGGAAAAGTTAATGGATCACACAAAGTAAACTGAAGTGATTCAGTCATCAAATCATAACCGAAACAAACCCTTCGTTTACTTTTTTTTTTTTGGTCTTTGGTCTTGGAAAAAAAAACCTTTTCTTTGTTTTCATACATAGCTAGAAATTAGAATCTCCTCAGCTTCACGCTACTTTCTTTCTAAAATTCCCAGAAACAAGGCTGGTTTTTGAAGAAGAATTGGGTTTGGATTTGTTTTGTTTTTAAGGGAGCAATGGAGAGAAAGAAGAAGGAGATGATAAGATTGGAAAGGGAATCAGTGATTCCAATTCTGAAACCAAAGCTCATCATGACCTTGGCCAACCTCATTGGTATGTAATGTATCATCTTTTTCCTCAAGTTTCTTTCTTTTTTCTTTTTACACATAGATAGATAGAATAGAATTGTGGGTTTCCTTTGTTTTCTCAAATTTCTGACAATTGGATCCATTAGACCAGATTTCAGATTGTTTCTCTTCTATTGTGAATGTGAATGTGAATGTGAAAGAAAGAGAATGTGAATCCGTTTTATGTTTAATTTAATTAGTAACGGACTCAATCTTTGCAACAGACATGAGAATTCTGAAAAAAACTTCCACATTTTTTGTTGCAGAACATGGTTCTGACAGGACTGAGTTTCTGAAACTATGTAAGAGAGTTGAGTACACCATACGAGCTTGGTATCTTCTGCAGTTTGAGGATTTGATGGTACTGGTTATTTTTTGGTTGTTTTTATTCATTTTAGACTATACACTACAATAGCTTTGTCAAATCAAGATGTTTTTCACATTTATGTTTTGTCTCCAGCAATTGTATTCGCTGTTTGACCCTGTGTCTGGGGCTAAGAAATTGGAGCAGCAGAACCTATCTCCTGAGGAAATTGATGTACTTGAACAGAATTTCTTGACTTACTTATTTCAGGTTTGGCACCTGTTGTTACTTCATGTCGGGTGGGTGAGTTTGGACATGCATGGAATGAAACAAGTAACACTAGTTGTTGTCATGGTTAAGAAGGGAGTAGGATGACCTTTTCTTTTCTGAAAGAAAAACAAAAGCTAGAGCTTTTTTGCAACTTTAAACTATAATAAATTGAAGAGAGGCGATTCGGTTGTTAGACAAGATGTAGCAGAGAATCAAATCAAGATGGTAAATAATTCTGCTGTCAATTTATTTTTCTGCTTGATTTATAAAAAGGTGATGGATAAGAGCAACTTCAAGATAACAACCGATGAAGAGATTGATGTTGCACTCTCAGGACAATATCTTCTAAATCTTCCCATCAAAGTTGACGAGTCCAAGGTTTGTGGTCACATGCCTTTGAGTAATTTCATTTTGAAGAGATGCAAGCATGCTTAGACTTTGTTTTTTGATGTGTTCCATGGATATTTTCATGCATCTTCAAATTTTCTGTTCCACCATCCTTTTTCTTTTTTCCTTCTGTGCAGCTTGACAAGAAACTTTTGAAGGCCTACTTTAATGATCATCCCCGTGAAAACCTCCCTGACTTTGCTGATAAGGTATTGCACTAAATTGAACTTTAAACAACGCTGATCATTTGAAAACCTTCTGTACATGACTGCCTTTGTGAGCATCAATCAACACAAATTTTCCCTGTTGTTGTGGCCTCTTGATGCCTGTGCAAAATGTGGAATGGTTGGCTCCCAGTCACATGTCAAAACCATTGAAAAGCACTAGCAACTGCAATACCAAACACTCCCAATTATGCTTGCATGCAATCTTGTTCAATATATATGCCATTGCAACTTCTAAATTTCTTTGATTTTCTGCACTAGGCCTTGCACTTTGCACTTCACTGCAATTTAAGAAATAATTGATGCAAACCATGAAAGTTTGAGGTTAAACAATATTTATAAGTCTTATAAAAGTTTCAAAATATCCGAATCAGTTGTGGATCACTATACCATGAAGGGGGATTGCACTACCAGAGCCCATACTTTCATGTGAATTTTGGCCTTAACAATGCCTCTTCATTTTTGTGTGACTTGTGTCTCAAACAGCTGCCATGAGTGTATTATTATTTTTCACGCTTAATGCTCTGCGTTGCTCACTATCATCTTGGAACTTTGCCTAAACCATTTGCTCAAGCCATGACATATTGCAGCAACTTTCTAAACTCTAATTCCCTTATCCCGATGGAGCATAATTTTGCAATTGACTTTGTTGTTGCCTGGAGTTGTGAAATGAAAGATAATTTAAAACATTTTCAGTTGTAGGTATCCAAATCTCATGTTTTTTGCTTCTGCCACATTGTGCTATTTTCTTTTCCATGCGAAAGAGAAAATCACTGCTTTTGGAACCAAAACTGTTTCCTGGCCTTGCATGATGCTGGATCAGATGGAACTGTTAGAATTTAGGATCTTTAGCTGATGAAGTGACATGCTCAATGTAACTCTAGTGAACTCTTCTACCATCGTAAAATGAATCATACTCCTTCTGAAAAGCAAATACACCAGGCAGAAACGAGCCAGACTGTAAAGAAAAAATATCCAAAGCAATTTCAGTTTCAAGGATACCTTTTGTTTATCTATTTTTGTATTTGTTAAAATTTTAGATGCAGGGTCCTCTGTTTCTTAATTTTATCTTATGCTTATCGTCAAATAGTTCATTTCAACTTGTTTGGGTCTTTAAGAAGGTAATGGCCTTAATTGGCGACATAGGTTAGGGAATTTGACTTCAGTTTTCTTGATAACTAGAACCTTGGTGAATGATGCATGCTCACTCACTTGACCAATATTGACCCATGTGATGCCATAACTTTCATGATCTTAATGACTGTCCAATGTTATTGTGGTTGAATGTTCTTTAGCGAATGGAAATGTATTAAATGAAGTGCAGATAGGTCTTAAATTGATGATTACAACACTTAGGATAGATATTGAGTTTTCTTTTCTTATTATATTTCATCCAAGGAAACTAATCTTTATCATTACTTATTTTTAGTACATTATCTTTCGGCGTGGGATTGGAATTGATAGAACAACAGATTATTTTTTCATGGAGAAAGTGGACATGCTGATTGGACGTTTTTGGGGATTTCTTTTAAGAGTAACCCGGTAAGAAATTTCCTGCCGATGATGTAAAAACTTTGTTGCAACTAATATATGACTGGACATAATTTTAAGGAGTAGATCTAAAATAGTTTGCATCTTTCTATAGGCAAATGCACGAATAGTATTTAACCATATCAAATGAAATTAAAAAAATGATCATTTTCCTTACAAGCTTATAATCGTAATCAGGAGACATGCAATTATTTCCCATTAATGTTCCTAAACTTGAACTGACTGTTTGAAAAGGGACATTTGGCATGTAAATTATTTTCAATATGAACACTGTTCCCTTCATGCCTGACAATTTAAATTGTTTTATGTATTCCTCATCTTTTTTCAATTCTTTCCGGGTTTTTGGTGCTTGCAGGCTAGAAATTGTTTTTGCAAGAAAGTCAAGTGGACAGCGCAAGAATGATCAAAAGAAGGATGATGACCTTAACTCTGAAGCTGATCAGGATGATTTGTTTGTTGAAAGACTCCGACTGGAAAAAATGGATTTAAGGTTGTATGCTGTGTTTTGTCAAATAAACCCCCCCTCTCTCTTCCATGCTCATGAACGGAAGTTTGAGAAAAGTGAAACTCAATGATGAGCACTTAACATCTTTTCTGGTCATGCTTTTTAAATCTCTTTATTGACTTAATTAACATCATTCCTGGTCATGCTTTTTAAATCTCTTTATTGACTTAAAATTTCACTTCATATAAATTATAATTTAGTTCTGCAAGTATACTATAGTTAAGCCCAAAATTACGTTCTGGTCAAGATGCTTGAATTTAAGCAAAAGTTTGAACCTTAAAATTCTTGCACCAGATCTGTGTCAGTTGTTATATGACCAAGTAAATCAATCATGGTTGTATTTATGATATCCAATCAGTTACTATGTCTTTTGTTCGGACAAAGTGGGGAAAAAAATGTTATAATGAATGCCAAAAGGCAAGTATTGTAGTATTATACATACACAATGACACAAACACCTGAGAAGTGTGTGCTTGCTTAAGTTGCATGTATTGAATCACTTGTGGTTATCCTATGTTATGACATTCCTACTTCTTCCTTGTTCCTCCAGTGTCAGCAATTTGCTGAGCAAGACTACAATACAGGAACCTACATTTGATAGGATCATAGTCGTTTACAGGTATTTCTTATTTTCATTTATGTGAAAAATTATCTAAATTGTCTCTCTGAAACTTTACGACCTATATTGCTAAAGGAAATAAAGAAACCTACTTTTCACATTGATGTTTCATTTCACCATCCTTTAGATCTATGCTAAGAAACCAATAAGGATCCATTAATTTCATGTCGAAATGACTCATTTGCCACAACATTTGCATACACACACATGCATGCGCACACCTAGCCACCCACCCACTTAGGGATGGATCCAGGATGTGGCATTTGGGGGGCCTATTTCATAGAATTTATCTAAAATTTTATGCCACATTGGGAAAATTTTTAAATTTTCTTAAATTTTTTAAAATTTGCTGGGGGAGGCCACCCCCTAAATTCCTTGAACCCACCCAACCACACACACTTCTATGTAAGTGCACACACAATATTCCTTAAATTTAATGTATTGTTTATTTTATCTGTTGGGAGAGTGAGATGGAATGCCAAACTTGTTCTTCGAAGCATTCTGCATGGAAACCAATCCTTAAAAGATCATATCTAATTTATTGGCATTGATGACATTTTTCCAGGCCGGCACCCACAAAATCAAAAACTGAACGGGGGGTATATGTGAAACATTTCAAAAACATTCCAATGGCTGATATGGAAATAGTTCTTGTGAGATTTTAACTGCTCTCCGCTTATCTCTTTTTTGATTCTAGTATGTATTTGCTGCACCATATCTAAGAGATCCACCTGACTTCATGTACATCCTCTCTTTTTCAACAGCCTGAAAAGAAGAACCCTGGGTTAACTCCAATGGACTGGGTCAAGTTCCTGGTTTCTGCTGTAGTTGGGCTAGTGAGTTTCATGAATAAAGTTGCTTCAGTTGACTGCACTTTGGCTTTCAATTATTTTGTTCAAATGTACTTAACATGTCTTTCTTTCCAGGTTGCTGTGATTGGTTCTGTCGAAATGCCCAAGGCTGATCTTTGGGTCATTTTTGCTGTCCTTTCCACTGTTGTTGGTTACTGTGCTAAAACATACTTCACGTTAAGTCTCTCTTTCTCTCTCTCCCATTACTTTTTTTTCACCATTTTTGATTCCTAGAATATCACTATGTGCTGTTCATTTTTATCACTATGCATGTGGCAAATTGGTTGTGGATCTAATGAAGGTTCACTGGATGATTTGGATTGATTCTGAACATTTTGTTACATGTTACCATCCTTCCTTTCTTTCTTTGGTTCTTAGGTGGCAAGAGCAGGACTCAAACGTGAGACCTGCCCACTGATGCAGTTCCACAAGATAGATTTTTTTAAGAGTATATGTTTTAGAAAGAAATGCGACTTCAATTTTGTTATTTTAGTTTCCTTCTTGTGTGCCACACCATTACCTTGATATTCAGTTTTTCTCTAATTTGCAATCTTGTTGCTGGTTCCTCATCACCAACTCTCCCATATTCATAAGAATGAGTACCATTGAGCTAAACGCCCATTGGTCTTAGTCTTATTTTATTCTCCCATTATAATTGCTATGATAATCTATACAGAATTTCTTGGGGATTTGTAACATTTTAAAACTATGGGTCAGTCGACCAATTTTCTTCAAACTGCTATTTTACCTTTGGCACTTCATTTATGCAGTGCTTTTAGGAGCGCACATAATTTGGGGTATCCATTCCATCAATGGAGGGGGTTGACTTGTCGTAAATTCCCTCGCTGTAATGCCAAGCTCGAGTTTATTCCAATTTCTTTTAAGATTTCATAGCCACATTCACCAAAATCTTGTTATCCTGACTGCACACTGCAAACATTATTGCTGCTTCCCATTTCAAGACCGAATACTTGGCTAGTCTCCTCTGTCTGTCACATGACATGTTCTTTCTAGATTTAAATGTCCTTCATTCCTTCAACTTTTTTTTTTAATTACTGATGCGGCTAATTTTTTTTCAACTACCTGCAGGTTCCAGCAAAATTTGGCTGCATATCAAAATTTGATTACACAGTCCATGTATGATAAACAACTAGATAGTGGAAGGGGTACTCTTCTTCACCTGTGTGATGATGTGATTCAACAGGAAGTGAGCTTCAAGCTTCATGATTTCTTTTCTAGTTACTTTACAATATGTTCACTTTTTAGTTCTTTGCAAGAATTTATTTTTTGTTCCTTTCAGTGAGCTATATAATGTGTACAATGGTTCTATTAACAGTAACTTCTGAAGAAGATAGCTGTAACTATTCATAACATGTAGTTGACTAATTAATATTCTTGTTCGGGTGAGGAGTTTGGACATGGGAGTGAGGGAAAGGAGGACTGGAGATTCAGTTGGTGATCATGATTCAAACTATCACCTTTTCTTTTACAAATCCTCTCGTTTTTCATGTGCATGGGCTGTTTTAGTATGATTACATATTAAACGAAAGAAGATGCCAAATTGCTCTCTCTCTCTCTCTCTAAAGCATGTACCAAATTGATGCTCAAGAGTATACTGGCAGCCTGTGAACCCCACTTTTGTGAGGGAGGGAGAATATACTCCAGAAGTACTGAGCAAGTGCTCCCTAAGATATGTATGAAGTAATCAGTGTCTTATTGGTGAATGATCCAGGATTGGGGACTTCTTGTTGTTAACTTTAAAGTAACAGATGCTTAAATTAATTCATTTTTCAGGTCAAAGAGGTTATTATTTCCTTCTTTATATTGATGGAACAAGGCAAAGCTACTAGGCAGGTATGGACCACTTCTTCCTCTTTCTATTTTTGTTTATTGTTCTTGAATCTTGATCATTGGAGGACAAAATCTCCCTTGCACTGTCTCTTAGGTATAACTTTGTTATAATGTGAAACAGGATTTGGATTTGCGTTGCGAGGAACTGATTAAAGAAGAGTTTGGTGAGAGCTGTAATTTTGATGTGGATGATGCAGTTGAAAAGTTAGAGAAGCTGGGCATTGTTGCTCGGGTAAGAAACAGTTCTCTTGACTGAATTTGATAGATCGAAATCGGAATTTACAGTTTTTATCTTAGCTAATTGATGTTGATATCATTCCACATATAGACATCCAATAAGGACCAGTTGGATAAGCAGGCATCTTTTGCATCATCTAAATAAGTTTGTCAAAAGCTTCTGCTACCCAAGTATTTCAATTTGTTGAGGCAACAAATGGCTTCCACGGAGACTAAAAATATAGGACCCCTGAGAAATCTACCTGTATATCTGAAAGATGATTGGATAAAAGTTAAATCGGCATTTGGCTAAGCATTAAACTGGACTTGGTACATTTGGGAGACACCTTTTTGAAAATCATGCACACTAACAATGTCACGCATAGAAATTTTTGAATTTTGAGAACATTATTGCTATTGGATAAAACTAGTCTTTGGCGTAAGCATGAATTTTCCATGCTATCTTCCGTGCACGCAAGTTGTTATCTTTTCCTCTGACCAGGAAGTAAATTTGAATACAGGATTCTCTCGGACGATATTTCTGTGTTGGGCTAAAACGTGCTAATGAGATTATTGGCACCACAACTGAAGAGCTCGTCCTCAAGGCAAAACAGGGTTTTGCTAATTCTTGACACTGTCTTTGGAAGATGTGTTTTCTTCTCTACCATATCTGTTCCAATCCAGCCTCTTTCCAGCTCTAATTGATCAAATACTTGTATGCAGTTGACAGTTGTGCTTCCAAGCATCTCTGGACAGATCTTGATATCATATTTTACTTAATTGATTTCTGCGCAATTTTGAGCTCCATTTTCCCTCCTCTTTCATTAATAATAGTTAGAAACTTGAACCAAAGAACTCTTCTGGAGAGGGAGGACATGCCACGAGCTCATTGGCTCTTCAGTTCCGTTCATGAATGTAAATCTTGAATGCATGCGAACTCTCAATTCCCCAGGAAGGTAGTTTTAGTGCACTTGATTTTGTCATATGTTGAAGGCTTTCTAATTCTATGTTGCTCGTAAATCCAATGTGGTTTAAATTCTCTTATTTGTGCTTGGTTATTGTCTTGTGCGCTAGCCACACGCATATATTTCAAGTAAAAGATGAAGAAATTTTTTTTCCACTATGGTTTGTGCTTTTACCTACTTTCGGGTACTTGAAAAACTGAATTTGTCATAAAATTTACCTTCAATTGGCCTGAAACGCCAGACATTTATACTTAATGAAAATGGTGTACAAGGCAAAAATCAATACAAGATGACGGTTGCTGCTGAACCAAGGGCCTCGCAAGCACATACAAAACAAGTTCCCTGCCTGCGCAATATATATTCTTGTAACCTTTTTAAAGATTTATGCTACAGATGTTCGGGAAAAAAAAAAAAACAGAAAATGGCAATGGTGAGAAGGTTGAAGTTGCAATGTCTGCACAATATCGTCTCAATCTACCAATTGTAGCTGATGAACGTAAGGTCTGTCTGTGCTCCTTATGATTAATAATCTTACTCCTGCTATTTTAAATTGTATTCAAACAGGTTAAGTCTGCGCATCTATACTCATCCATCCACGATTTGATTAGAAACCTATATACTGTCATTCTTGAATGCAGCTTGACTAGAGGCTATTTTGCAAGGTTTTTTGCGAAGCATCCCCATGATAACCTTCCATACTTTGCTGATAAGGTAAATGCTGAAAATAAATACCATCATTGTGGCCATCTTAGCCTATAAATAGACCCAAGCAAAGAGAGGAAAAAAGAGAAGTGAGCTGCCAGAGAGCAGCAGCAGCAGCAGCAGCAGCAGCAGCGGCTGCCACAAGCAGCACTGCAGTGAGAGAGAGTTGGGAGTCGAGTAGAGATGATGATTCCTCCCTCCTCCATTGTTGTAGTTTTATTGTTTTCTCTCCTATAATAATATTGGCTGCACTGTGGACGTAACAAGTACTGAACCACGACGTTAAATATTGTGTTTTTTTGCCTCCAATGGACAAAGATCAGACGACCTGCGATCCTAACACAATGATCGTCTGAATAGTTCATCATGCTGAAAATAAATACCATCATTGCATGTTCATGGAGATGTTTTCTGAAACTAACCGGCGCCAACGCAGATTTTTAACTTATGAATTGGCGACGACACAGAGTCCATTTGCTGGTTATACCTGTAACGAGAAGACAGCAATAATAAATAAAATTAAAAATATTAATTAATATTTAATGTAGCATTTTGTTTTTTAGTAAGAAGTAGTAGTAATGGTAACCTAGCTGGCTGGCGGCTTCGAATCTGTTCTCAGTTCTCTCCTTTATTTTTCTCTCTGTCTTTATAATAGTTATCAAATCCCTTTGATAAGTTAGTTCAGAAAATTTAATCCGAGTTAGATTTTAAATTAAATTAAAAAATATTAAATTAATAAAATCTAGTTAATCTAGTCAGATTTTTAATAATTTTATTAATTCAATCAACTTCAATCTAATCCTAGAAAAAAAAGATAATTTTTAATAAAAATAATTGATATAATAATCCACAAATTAACTCACAATATGTTTGGAACCCTTTGAATTAAATTTAATTAACAGATTTTAACGAAATCTTATGTTTGGAAGCCTATTGAGTATTAAAAATTAAAATTTTAAATGGAATTTAATTTCTAAAAAATTTACTAAAGTAAATTAGAAGTATCCCTCTATTTACAATTCCAAATAACAACAATTTAATATTGAAACTAAATTTTTTAAAATACTCATTTAGTGCTTTTTTTTTTTAAGAACTTTTAAAAAATTAATAAGTTGAATGTAATGCGGGTAATATAAAAAACAAAATAATTTAAATTTTATCTTTTTCAAACATGTGAATTAATTTATTTATTAACTGAAATAAAATCAAACACTATAATTAAATTTAATAATAGTAGATAATTAAATTCAATCTCTAAAAAAGCTACAAAA
>Ga0325403_1007500_pt1 | contig 10431 bp, 5 predicted proteins | sample PopdelMetagenome_19_FD_205665 | JGI IMG/M metagenome (GOLD analysis project Ga0325403, IMG submission 205665) | Populus deltoides microbial communities from Bellville, Georgia, United States - Xylem-PdKOR-R4 | ecosystem: Host-associated > Plants > Phyllosphere > Stem > Wood/Secondary xylem...
GATTGATAACTATGCAATTTAGTGTATTTATACCTTAACAGTAGCAGATAAGGGCCATTTTGTCGTCTACACAGCTGATCAAAGACGTTTCATGTTCCTATTTCATACCTTAACAGCAGCATTGTTAGAGGACTCCTAGCAATGTCTGAAGAAGAGTTTGGGCCACCAGGCGACGGACCGATCACATTACCATGTAATGCAGTCTTCATGGAACATGTAGTGTCTTCGTTCCAAGGGATAGTCGATGAAGAAATGGAAAAGGTACAGTGGTTATGTCAATGTAGTGTCTTTGTTCATCATCTTCTTGTCCCGGTAAAGGAAAAACCAGCCAGCAGTCTTTAGTATGTTGTTTCTGAAATTGTCACTAATTCCGTAATTGACCGGCACCCATTTTTAAAATAGTGAATAAACTTCAAAAAAATTCAATCAAACTCTTTTTTTTTTTATTGATTATTAATCAATCATTTTCTCTAACAGAATGAAAGATCCAATAAATAATATAAAAATCACTTAAATTAGATCCCAAGGCTTCTTCAGACCCATTCAAAAGGAATAATCCTTTGAGAAATCAAATAATGCTTTTGCTTTCAGGTTCCATTGTCTGCTACTACAAAAATAAACCATATCGAAAGCTCTAATTATCTAGCTAGTTCCAAATTAATGATCTTAATTAAGAGCATAATTAGTAATCCACTAGTCTATTTGCTTGTGCTCTGGGTAGGAGCAAAAACATTTTAAAGTGCAAAAAGTCAAGGTATTAATGCTGCGTCTTATAAAAAATAGGTAGATATTAATCATGAATCGAACAATATTTTGTTTTAATATTAAGATATAAAAACATTAAATCCATATGAATTAACTTGAGTTAACCTGTGAAATTTACGGGGATAATTTTAAAAAAAATTCAAAACTCATTTTTGAATTAATTCAATGTTAAATGATAAAATCAATAAAAAAACAATATTTTATTAAAAAAATAAAATGAACTTAAGACAACTAAGTAAAATCATGACGCAAGTTATGCATGTCATCGGTTATTTTATTAAGTTTTTTTTTTAATTTTAGATATTATTTTTTATTTAATTATACAATAATAAAACATATGATATATTTTTTTAATGAAACAACATTAGACACATGGAGCCGAGATAGTGTGTGGGTGTATAAATATATATAAGTTGGTAATGTTTTTTTTGAAGGTTTTGGTATCATGTAGCTAAGGCCATAAATTCCTACGTTGCATAGTCCCTTCTCTCGTTAACAGCCCACTTAACAAACAATTAATCTTAATTCGTCAAATCAATTACTTAGTCCAGGCTAGCGGCCAGCCGGCAACATAGAAATTCCTTTTCTTTTCTTTTTCATGTGTAAAATTCTTTCATGGGCCATTAAACATCTATAAATCATGCAACATTATTATATTTGATCATGAATTACTAATTAGTTAGAGATTTTAACTAACTGAAATTAATGTGTAAATCATTCTATATCGTTATGCAATTCTCCAGAAATTTAAATTCTTTTCATCCTAATAAATAAACAAGATAAAATAATAATTAAGGTTTGTGATGAGTTATTATTTTTTATGCTGAAAAAGTCTAGACTAGTAAGAAAGTGATAATTCAAGTGAACATCTTACCAAACTCAACATACTTAGGTTCGATCATGTGTCAAGCCTAAATTAATATGAGTCTGCTAAGGTACTAAACCTAATATACTTGAGTTTGGTCATTTGTTGAGCTCAAGTGAACGTGAATCTAGCGAGTTGTCATATTCAATATATTTGAGTTTGTTCACATGTTAAGCCCAAGTGAACGTAAATCTGGTGAGTTATCAAGTTCAATATACTCGGGATTAGCCAAATGCTAAACTCAAGTGAACGTGGATCAAACAAATTACTAAACCCAACATACTTAGGTTCAGCCACATGTTGAGCTCAAGTGAACATGGGTCTAGCGAATTGTCAGGCTCAATATATTTTAATTCAGCCATATACTAAGTTCAAGTGTATGTGGATGCAAACCTAACATACTTGATTTGTCAGGCCCAAATCAAGGTCATCTCACTTAAACTTGTATAAATGAGGCCAGCAGTCCTTACCATTCGTCAAAACAAGCTTCAAAATACTCTTAGTTGAATTTTTCCGATCGTTCTTCTTCTCTCCCCAAGCTGCCGTGAACTCCCTCCCTATTGCTCACTCTCTTTTTCTCTTTTTACTTACTTTCTTAGTGTAGTGTTTAAATGTTTTAATCATTTACCCACACTTACAACACGGAGAGATCAAACTCCTTTAGGATTTCTCTTAAGAAAAAAAATGAAAGAATGGAGAAAAAGAGAAGAAGAAGCCACAAGATTTTCTCTCTCAATATGGTCTGCACATTAGGTTTTTCAAAGGGAAGGGAAGAGTTTTTGGCTAAATTTCCAATTTTACCTTACTTAATGTCCAAATGTTATTTTACTCGAACTCTAGTAATATCGCAAGGCCTTTCTAGACTCTGATTCACTTGAAATTTTAAACTAAGATAGAAAGATGTTTTAGTAGGTTACTCATAACATTTTATCCCGATCCAACACTCACTTTAAGAATTATACAAATAGTGTAAAACTAGACAACAAGTAATTTTTAACGCAAAAAATCTAAAATTTTGTACTATTTTACCTACTTAAATCATCCATATTTTAAACTAATTTATGGGGCACTTTCATCCCTATTTCTAATATAATTTTCCCCTAAATTTCACCTCTTTTCAGTTTAAAAATTGCACGATTGCGCGCCAGGCTTATTTCGGCAGTCAGGGTCATTCGCGCGTAAAATAATACATTAATTTATTTGAAAAATCCAAAATACTTTTCTAAATATTTTCAATCCAAATTTATAAAAAAAAAATCTCTATATTTATCACGACTTTATAAATTTTCAGGTTACTGGTTTACATTGTACCTTTTTATGTTCGTTAGGTCAATTTTCCATATCTTAATACGTGTCTAAACCAAATTTTGACTGAGCAAAATCAAAATTCATTAAAATTTATCCCATAACTCTTCTTTTCTGATAAATAACTTTTATTTATTTTTATTCGCATTCTATACTTTTTTTATTTTTTGGTTATTTCTCCTATTTTTATTTTTAAAATTAACACAAACATTTTTTTTTCACATTTCCAAATCTATCATCATCCCCTTGATGTAAATAGTCGATTCACTTATATAACATAATATTTATTTCACTATCCTTATAGATTTTACCCAGGAGTTTACAATTTCCATAATTTATTCATTTCTTTTAATCTTAAGTTTCCATACTCTACTTTTATGTGAGGGTTGACACAATATACTTAGGTTTGATCACATGTTGAGCTCAAGTGAACGTGGTCTTGTGAGTTGTTAGACCTATCATACTTATATGGGTTTGACGAGTCGTCAGACCCAATATACTTGGGTTTGACCACGTGTTAAGTCCAAGTCAACGTGGATGTGATAAGGTGCTAGAATCAACATATTTGGGTTCATCCACGTGCTGAGCTAAAGTGAATGTGAGTTTGACAAGTTGCTAAACTCAGTATACTTGAGTTTAGCCATGTATTGATCCCAAGTCAATTTGGGTCTAACAAAGTGCAAAACCCATCATACTTGTTAGGAGTAATCATCTCCCAATATCTATTGGTGTATAAAAGATCTTTCAAATACTTATTATATTTTCATCTCATTAATGATCTGTATATTATATTTGTTCCTCATTAATGATGTGTAAAAGATTTTTATCTCTCGTTAATGAAGTGTAAAAGATCGTTATCCCTCATTAATGCTATTAGGAAAAAATAATTCTCCAACTCCTCCACTCCATCAAAACAACAAGATTTAGAGATTATAAATACCTCGTGAACCATCCACGTAAAGAGTTCATAATTTCTACTTTCCAAGCATTCATACCTTAATTCTTAGAGTATTTATTATATTAAAACAAGAAAAAACATCATTTTTCTTGGAATTTAAATCTTTCTTTTATTTATTACAATTATTTATCTAAAAATCACTGATTTTATCAATAAATGATCCCTAAACCCCACAAAAAAAAACTATTTTATGGATACCTAGACTTCTACCATTAATCATATATTTCATAGGTTATATATATATAAAAAAATATTGATATAAATATGAAACTAACTATTATCTGACCACCAAATAATCTTATTTATGAACATATCAAATTCTATAACATCATCAATTAGCCTATTGCATGTAAAAGAAGAAATGAACTGGTTAATTACCTATTAATAATCAGATCTGTCACGTGTCTTTTCATCCACCGTCAAACGATTCAAAGCAATTATTAAAATGTTTCGTTAACGTTATAATTTAATTTAATTTCAGGTCTGATCCAAAGTGCATGAGATGATTTAAAGTACAGGAAAGAAAATTCAAACGTTTCGGTTGACTTTGCAGATTTAATTATTAAAATTGTTGACATCATATATTCGAAATTCTATGCTTCTAATCATCTAACATAATTTATTACCTCAAGTCTGAAAAAAGATTTTGCTGAACCCAAGTTACATTAATCTACCTTGTGTGAACGATTTACAAAAATTTCATAACTATTTTCAGCAGCAGACTTCATTGAAATACAACCATATAAATCCTTCATTAATTATTTTTTTCCCCTGATCTACATATAATAAGTAATTGAGCAAGAAAAAGTTTACCCCTGTTTATTTTATCTTTTATGTAGATCAGTAATTTTATGACGTTTGACCAAAACCACACTCGGACCATTTTTCTCTTGTTCACACACACACACACACACACACACGCACATATATAGCTAGTTCCACCAGTCATACCTTACTTAAGTAATAACAATGTTAATTAGAGTAATCCAGTAATGTGAAAGGAGCCAGGGGAAAAAAATCATAATCATATATTAATAATTATACAATTAATAAAATTAAGTTGTGTACTACGTGCTGTTCTGCTCGTGCTTCTCCCTCTTAATTACCTCGTAAACTCACCTTCTTGGGTAGGATTAATTGAAAAATGGTAGGTGATCATAGATAATTCGAATCAAGCAACTTTATTTTCACCTCCGTTCTTAATTTTGGTTTAAGAAAAGGCTTCCTTTAATTAGCTTATATTATCCAGGACTAATTCCAAGTCAAAGTCGGATAAAGATAGGGCTTTTTTTAGTTAATGCATGGGGTATGCATCCCGTAGTGCTGACCAATTTTTTTGCAGCCGACGTATTATGACCGGCAGTCCTAAAAAGAAAGAATCAGGAAGCCACTAATTTGACAAAGTATAGCTGGTCTACGGTTGGCTGCTAGAAATCTTTAATTTTTTTCCACGTCTTAGAAACCCTTTTAGAATATTTTGCAACCCTTTCTTTAGACTAAGAAATTGTACAAATTATCCAAAGCATTGTCTCCCATTTACACGCCCTTTAAGACCATATGAGGTTTTGGAATTTTTAATGCATAAAATAAGGAAATCAAGGTCTATATATATAGTCTAACTTCACTATTTAGTTTGTGGGCAAAGGGAGGACCAGAAGAATACTAAAAGAAAAGAAAATAATGGGTGAAGTTGTTGAAGCAAACTCTACTCCTGTGACACCAAGACCAGCCTCAGTGGCACCAACGCCACCGATATCAGCTCCTCCGTCGCAATTTCATTCACCGTCGTTGTCTAGATCACCTTTGCTCACACCTGATCATATTGTTCCAAGCAAAACCCCCAAAAACTCAACCCCAAGAAATGCAACCCCAAGAATTAGAACACCTCGCTTTATTACCCCTATAGGTAGTCCTATTAGAAGGGCTCTCAAGCTCACTAAACTAGACCCTGAAGATGCTTGGCTTCCTATCACCGAGTCCCGAAATGGAAACGCATGGTATGCAGCGTTTCATTGCCTTTGCTCAGGAATTGGTTTTCAAGCACTTGTGCTCCCTGTCGCCTTCACTGTCCTTGGCTGGTAGGTGAAAATATCATACTTAATTCTTTGATTCAACAAGTTTTAATTACTGAACCAATTTGGAGACTATAGCAGAGAGATCTTAATCATTTTTCTGTTACAGGGCATGGGGGATCATAGCCTTGACTGTTGCTTTCGCATGGCAGCTTTACACCCTTTATTTACTTGTGCAACTCCATGAAAATACTGAAACTGGCGTTCGCTACAGCAGATATCTTCAAATTATGAGTGCAAATTTCGGTATGTGTTCATCTTTTTGTTGAACTATTAACAGAATAAAAAAAAAATGTTTTTGATTCAATAAAAGATAATAATAAATTCAACTTACCAAAATATTATTTTTCTGAAACTTAACATGCAAAGGAAAACTCACCCTGATATTGCTACAAATACAAGAATTATGCTTATTTGACAGCTATTATGTTCTAAATTGTGGCTTCTTATACAATTCAGGTGAGAAGAAAGCAAAGTGGCTAGGCCTGTTCCCAATATTGTACCTATCAATAGGCACATGTGTGGCTCTAAACATAATTGGAGGATCAACATCAAAATTATTTTTCCAGACTGTATGTGGTCAATCATGCACAGTCAAAACATTAACACCAGTGGAATGGTACCTGGTGTTTGCTAGTGCTGCAGTTCTTCTGTCTCAGCTGCCAAACTTGAACTCAATAGCTGGTGTCTCCCTAATCGGATCCATCACGGCTGTTATGTACTGCACAATTATGTGGATGGTTTCTGTTAACAAGGACAGGCTGCCTGGAATTTCATACAAACCAGTTCGTGGACCAAAGGAGGTTGATAGGCTTTTTGAAGTTCTTAACGCACTTGGCATTGTTGCTTTTGCATTTAGAGGCCACAATCTTATACTTGAGATCCAGGTACCAAAATGTTTAGCTAGTTCTCAAATTTTCCTTTTTTTTTTGTGCCGCCTTTATATATTACTCTGTGAATCAAGCAAGGATAGTGTTTTAAGAACTGTTCTTGCATAAATAGGAAGCAATTCAAGCATGAGCAAGGAACTGAATATGTTAACAACGTAGGTTGAGTTTTATTAGAGTTGTTGATCTCTTATGTGTACCTTAAGGGTAAATAATAAGGATTTACTTACTTGGTCTTGATGGCTGGAAATTTGTGGAAATATAGGTAATAGTGTAAGAGATTTTTTAACTTTGAAAATATTAATGCATATTCACTAGCTAGTGCTGTGAGAGCATGTTTTAGAAGGGAATTAAAAACAGTTTAATTTTGCAGATTTTTTTTTTATTTACCTTTAACTTTAACCTTTTTTTCTCAATCTTCTGACCAAGGGAAATTTTCTGTTAGAGTAACTCATTTATTTGTTTATTGAAACAGTACTTTTGTTGAAGTCTTTATTCCATGTGATTTCTTTTTCATGTAACTTGCAAGTCTATGCAAAGAACGTAGAAAAACTCCGAGCAACAATAGTTGACCTTTGACTTTTGACTTAAAATAAATTAAAATACTATTTGATTTTCAATTACTGAGATCATAGGCATTCATTCCAAGGTTGTTTGTCAAATGTGACATCTAATGTACAACAGATTATTATAGCGAAGATTATATCATGCTCTTCGTTTTACTAGGATTTGAAAATAACCCTAAATTCCTAAAGCTGTTTTGGGTACAATTTGATGTTTTTTGCAGGCTACTATGCCTTCAAGTGAGAAGCACCCATCTCGTGTGCCAATGTGGAGGGGTGCCAAGGCTGCTTATACAGTTATTGCAGCATGTATATTCCCCCTTGCAATTGGAGGCTTCTGGGCATACGGTCAAAGGGTACTTTCTATAATTTTCACATTTACGTCTTTCCAAATTAGTTTTGGTGTGGGTGGTTTTCTTCTTCTTCTTCTTCTTCTTTTAAATCTAAAGAAAGCAGATCTTGTCTTGGTTTTCAGATACCAAAAAATGGTGGTTTGCAATCTGCCTTCTATGCATACCGAAGGAGAGACACCTCACAATTTATCATGGGACTCGTTAGTTTACTTATCATAGTAAACGCTCTTAGCTCATTCCAAATCTACGCCATGCCAATGTTCGATGAGTTAGAGTCAATTTTCACTAAGAGGATGAAGAGGCCATGCCAATGGTGGCTCCGAGTGATTTTGAGGGCGTTCTTCGGGTATGGGGTCTTCTTTTTGGCCGTCGCAATCCCATCTATTGGAAGTGTAGGTGGTCTAGTCGGAGGAATATCACTGCCAGTCACGTTGGCTTATCCATGCTTCATGTGGCTTAAGATGAGGAAACCGACCAAGTATAGCAAGATGTGGTACCTTAACTGGGGACTAGGAATCATTGGTTTGATTCTTAGCGTGTGTTTGATGGCTGCTGGAGTATATGTCATCAAAGAGAATGATAATAAATTCCAGTGGTTCAAGCCTAAGTAATTGAATAAATATGTAACGTCGAAAGGAGGGATTTTCATATATAATTATTTTTTTAATATGTAATTGTGAAATTTGTTTGCAGGAAAGCAAATAAATAGCCCCAAACATAACCGTTTTGCAATACATGATTCATTTTCTCTCCTGCCGGCCTTTCTTTACTTTCTTTGACCTATCAATTTAGCCCACTAATTATCTGTATTGAGTCAAGCCTTGTGGTAAACTGGGCTCATGAGCCCTATTGAAATGAATTGCTATTACTAATTTCGACCCTTGCCATCTAAAATAAAATTGACCATCACAATTATCTTTCGGAAAACAAACCCATCATCATTTGTTTCCATCATTTTGTTTATGGTTAGTGCAAAATGTTTGCACCCAAAATAAGTATTTTTCAATTAAACTTCACCAAATGGCCTAAATTGTTAACACTTCTATTGTTGATGACTAAATTTGATACTTGGGTCAACAAAGGGGACTAGTCAATATAAAACTTGTTTGGAAATGTGGTTGTGGTTGTTTTTTAAAGTGTTTTTTCACTCGGAAATGTATTAAAATGATATTTTTTTATTTTAAAAAAATTATTTTTGATATCAATGCATTAAAATGATTTAAAAATATCAAAAAAAATTAATTTAAAGTAAGAAAAAAATAAAAAAATTTTAATTTTTTTAAATACTTTTAAAACGTAAAAACAAAAAAAGCGAAAAACAAAGCAAAATTTCCTATAATTCAACTGCGGCAGTTTCAATTTCGGCAGCCTATATTTTATGAAAGCGCCGCGTTCTTAAAAAAATTTAATTTTTTTGTTAAAATTTAATAGGGTTTGTATGTTTTAGATCGTTTTGATGTGCTGATGTCAAAAATAATTTTTAAAAAATAAAAAAATATCATTGGCATACATTTCGGCACAAAAAGTTATTTGAAAAGCAACTGTTATCACACTGCCAAACACCCTCTATAGCTATGCACCCGATATTTGGGAAAGTATATTTGAAGTATGATTTAGCTTATTGTCTGAGTTTACTTGGACATTAATTTTGCTATTTATTTATTAGTGTAATTACTAGTTACTTTCAATTGTTCATTAAAAAAAAAAAACAACTTTTTTTGTAGTTTTTTTGCTTTTTCTATATTTTATTCATTTTAAACCTCTAATTAATTTGTTTGAGTTTCCTTATCTCGACTACATATACATGGAATATACATCCGTTTGATCATGAAATAGTTGCAGCCTCCTCACAAAGTAAAAATTAGGTATTGCTCTCAACAATTCGAAAGAAGAAAGATTGACTGGTGACACAAGAATAATGAAAATATGCTATTAATTTTATTTTTTTTTTAAAAAAGGTCTCATTAAAGTTGAATTTGTGATTAGCAACTTGATTAAATTGTCCATTAATAATTCCATATATTATTCATATTTGAAAGAATTAATTCAGGTTGTTTACACGATACCACGGATCATTTACTTTATGGAATAATATCTTATTTAAGAATAAGTAATTAAATTACTTTAAGGAATAATACCTTATTTAAGAATGAGTAATTAAACGCATTCTATGGTTGTTGAGCACGACCAAAATTCTTCAATCTCTCTCAAATGATGTCGTTTTTTCTTTATTTCTTTTCACTTTAGGCACAAAATAAAGCAAGGAAAGGAAAAGGTCGTGACTTCTACTTTAACCATCATTATTTTTTTTATTTATTTTTTATTTATTCTCTTTGGAGAAATGTCATTCACGTTTTAAAAGGGGCCCTTCCCCCTTTTTTTTTTTAAATGGAAGTCAATACAGTTTGTAAGGACATGTTTTATTTTTCACATTCACTCCATTATATATGTTATAATCAATTACATATAAACCTTATCATTTAGTTGCGATATATCATGTATCATATCAATTTTATTTTTTTTTACAAAATAAAAAATATATAGGTATTTCTAGTGTGTTTTCAAGAAGAAAAAAAATTAAACCGTCTAAAAATTCATTTGATGTGACTCGGTTAATTTAACAAGTTCAAAAACAATATGGATAACTAAAAAACGTAATTTGA
>Ga0325403_1007502_pt1 | contig 10430 bp, 2 predicted proteins | sample PopdelMetagenome_19_FD_205665 | JGI IMG/M metagenome (GOLD analysis project Ga0325403, IMG submission 205665) | Populus deltoides microbial communities from Bellville, Georgia, United States - Xylem-PdKOR-R4 | ecosystem: Host-associated > Plants > Phyllosphere > Stem > Wood/Secondary xylem...
AGAAGATTCTTCGGCCATTCCTTTTGGTGGTGTTTTTTTCTTTTGTTTTGGAGAGATAGAGGGTGTGAAAGAGTAAAGCGACAAAGTGAGGAGGAGAGGGCTTAGAGTGTAGACATAGACAAGTTTGCGTGTGTGTATATATATATATTACATGCTTAGGAAAGAAATAGGTCACGCGAACTGATTTTATTTTTATTTTATTTTATATATATATATATATATATATAAATCTTTTTACACTCGTTGAAAAATAAAAGCAGGAGAAAAATCTGGAATCCTATGCTAATAAATGTACAAAGTACTGTCAAGATATATTTATTATGTTTTTACTTCTTTTTTTTTAACTCTACTCAACATTTCCACAAGTAAGATATTCAAATTAAACTTATTTATTTATTATTTATTTTATAATTTTTAAAAGTTTGTGATAACAAAAACAAATATAAGAGTTTCACATTATATATTTATTCATCTAAAATGCACTATGATGAGGTTGATGTGAGAGGTATTTTAAAAAAATTTAACCTTGATTAATAGATAAATAATTCAAAATCTTCATTTATCTTCAAATCAAAATAAATAAATAAAATAAGTTTATTTCGAAGCTATAAGAATCTATTTTGTGTATCCATAGAAGCAGTTGTAAGTTGTGGACCTGTGAATTTTTTTAAAGAAAAATATGAACTTTTCGAATCAATTTGGTTTAGCTTTTTAGGGGAAGAAACCCTAGATTCTAAAGGAGCACAAGTGTGATTCCATGTTTATAATTGTTTGATTTTGTATTATTTATTCGTGTATATTATGGTGTTTTATTGGGTTATCTAATTCTATTTTATTAATTATTTTTTATGCTAAAATGGTTAGTTGTTTTTAATAAGTTCATTTTTTTCACATGTTTTAATAATCAAATTATTTTTAGACTATTTTTTTTTGCATAACAACTGTCACACCCAGACATCGCTTAAGATTAAAAATTAATCTTAATTGGAAAAGGAACAGATACCTGGCATCTTGTTCTTTTAAGGAAAAATATCTTGTTCAAGGGTTCGCCACCTAGTATTATGGTTACTAGGAGCCCTAACTGGTCAACAGAGATTCTATTATACGGGACTGGTTACGCAAAAAGGAAGATGCAATCACCCATTAAGCGTCCCATCTAAGGCAAGTTGCATTGCTGGTTTTGTCTAAAATTGCTAAGAATTTGTAATTGCTAAGAATTTGTTCTCTTTTTCCTTTTCTATTTTTCCTTTCATGTTCCTGACTTTGCCGTCAATGAATGATTTCTACGAATATTTTCAACTCTGGCATTGGTAAATATCGTGCAAATCCAAAAGAAAACGATACTCCTGACTCTGACATCAGTGAATATTTTCGTAAAAAAATGAATTTGAAGAAAAAAATTTCTATGCCATTTTTTTCTTTGTTTATCCTTTATTATTATTGGCCCTTTTTAGATGGAAATAAATAAAATAAAATAAAATAAAAACATTGCACGACATATTTGCATTTAACAGTAATAATCCACAGATTGAGCACATAGCTAAAAAAATAAAAACATAAGGAAGAAAAAATAAATCAATGTGATAGGGGCCCACAAATAAATCAACGAAGATCCCCAAATTTTTTTGGAATTTTTTGATATCGAAAAGGAGCTCGTTTGGCCAAATATCAAATTAGAATGAGCATAAAAATTATGGTCAAGACATAAGGGTATGTTTTGCCAAACACGCCCTTAATAAACATAATTTGGGTCGGCTAAGCCTAAAGCCCATAACTAACCCACTCTCTTTTTTCTTTTCTTTTTAAGGGCTGGGTCCAGCCCAGTCACATGGACTGGGCTGGACCCGGCTAGGCAGCAGACACGCGTGGCTCAACCCAGGCATGCACTACATAGTGTGAAGGTAATTAAATTACCTTCACACAGTTTTCTTCTTTGCAATATTTATACAATCAACAAAGAGAAGAGGACTTTACCTGGCGAGGATGAAGACGACAATGCAACTGAAGGTAACGGTCCGAGCACTAACTGGAGAATTCTCTCTTCTTCCTCCTCTTTTCGACCTCTCTTTACTCTGTTCTGTTTAGTCTCTCCTCACCCTACTCTTGTGTGTTTATTAATTGGCTCTCCTCTGTTTTCTCTCTTCTGTCGTCTCCCATGTTTTTCTCCTTTTGTTTTTCTCTTCTCCTCCCTCTTTGACTTTCTTCCCCTCTGCCTTTTATAGGCTTCCATGTTGCTTATCTTCCCAGGACCATGATAAGGTCTTGGGACATTGTGTTACAGTCGGTTGAGGCACCGTCAGTCCTACCCCTGTTGGACTCCCTTTTATAAGCACGAGGCCGTGAGAAATTTATCCTTATCTCCCCGAGGTTGTAATCTTCACAAAGATAATATTTGCAAACTGAGTTCTGGTTGGACTGGGATGCCGGTGTTTCACCATTTCCATTCCATCTTTGCAGGTGGGCTTTAAGCATTCGAGGAAGAAGAAGAGAAACAACGCATGCTTGAAACGGTGTGTTTTGGACTGGAAATGACCATTTCTCAATTTGGTCCTCCAAGTTTCAACATTTTTAATCGAGCCCCTGGACAGAATTTCAGCGTCTTTTACAAAATGGTCCCTGGACCTTAATCACTTATAATTTTGTCCTTAATTAACTCAGAAATTTAATATTTATTCAATTATGCCCCTGATTTCGTTAATTAAACTAATTCTAAGTTTAATTAAGTCCTCAAAATTATTGATTCTTCAATCAAATTCCTGATATCATTAATTAAACCCAATCAAAGTTCAATTAGAACCCCATACCAGTTAATTCTTTCAATTTCTTTCAAAATTAACTTCCAAAGTCATAAATCCAACGTGATTAACCCCTCAAAGCTTTCAATTTGTGTTATCTTGAGCCAAACCTCAAATTTTCATTCATTTCATTTTTTCATTTCTTTTCTAATTTTATGTCGTCAAAAATCAAGTTATGACAACAACAATAAATTTTGTTGGAATTTTATTAACAAAACAACTAAACCAACTGGGTTGATTTTATTTTTTACCATATAAACGGTGAAACTTCTCCCCAAGTTAACATATATTGTTTTTTTTTGTTTTTTTTTCATTTTCCTCTTTTTTTTCTTTCATTCTCCTTACTTTTTCTTTCTCAATTTCATACTTCAATATTTTCTTGATTTTAAATTTGTTTTCATAATTTACTTCAGTTTATTTTATATGAGATTATCACAATCTCAAATAAACATCTTGATATTTGGTTTTGTTCTTGATTTTGTAAGCGTATACTTTTGTTATGTTTTTGTTATTATATAATTAAGTAAAACATAGTTAATAAAAAATAAATCTAATGAAGTTCATGACTCGGTCGCAAGTTTGGAGGGTAAGTCATGAAACCTAGGTTAATCCAACATATCATCGTCTTAATATTAAAAAAAAATATCATTTTGGATTTTTTAAAGTCAAACCACACTTTTTCTGGTCGTTTGAATTGTTTTCAAACTCGTCAAGTTGATTGTGTCACATCGAAGTAAATCTCATGTGCTTTTGTTTTAAATCTAGTCTAGGTAAGGAGTCAGGTCATGAGGTTTTAAAATTAACTTACTAAGACAAGCTTAATAACAATTTTAAATAATTTTTTTATGACCTAGATACTTTTTTATACATTTAAAAAAAATTATTTAACTCGCAGCATAGCGTGAGACTATATACTAGCTAAATGGGATTCAATTTGAAACATAAATTTTCAATGTCTAAAATTTTGGTCAAAGTTTGGACAAGAACAAAACCTATCATTCACTAAAAAACTATTTATTACTCTATTAGCCCATGCAACACCACATATGGGAGTAAGAAAAATTCCTAACGCAAAAAAAAAATCTAGGTATTACTAACGTGTCAATTAATAAAAAATATATTTTAAACATGAATTTAAAATTAATTACATATTGAATGATATTTTTACTTAATATTGGAAAAAACAAATTAGATCTACCTGGATTAATCCGGGTTGACTAGTGAAACGGAGATTACAAAAGCAGATTATTGATAACAAATGGTAAAATTGTATTTTTTTTGTTTTAAGTTAAATAAAAAAATAGATCATCATTAACAAATGGTGAAATTGTATTTTTTTATATAAAAAAAATTAAGGGACAAAAAATGCATCAAACAAAAAAAAGAAAAAAAATAATAGACCAGATGCTGTGGCTGGATCTGTTAAACTTGTGATCCGAGTTATAAACTTAACCAGATTCAATATGTTTTTTCATAAATCTATAATTAACTTAAATATATTAAAAAAACCAAAAAGGACTAAAAAGAGGCCAGCAGCATGGGCCTATATTTGTGAAAGGAAAAACCAAAGCGCGTCGGCCTTTAAGCTCAAGCCCACACGCTTAAGCTTGTTATTTTTGTTCTCATTTAAAGGGGTGGATGGTGTGTCGTCTGCCATCCTAGAATTTGGCCACCATTGTGGTGGTCGGAAAATGAAGTCTATGAATTTTTTACCCATGAACCAATTTCAACCCCTTTTTACCTGAAAACTCCCTACAAATACTCTTAAAACATCAACAAACCTACATATCAACCTACTAAACCAGAAAATGGTCAAGATCACGAAATCAACTCGAATAAAATCTCTCATTCTCGACTTAGATCTATTTTTTAGGCAATATTGAGGTAAAACAACCACTATAAGACTCCCCTCATCGAATGGATCTCGTTGACACTAGTTTCAACTATTTTGAGTGATCGGAATAGATGTAAATGATGACTTTTTCTCTCTATATCAGATTCATGCGAGTCTCTCTCTCCTCTCACAAAATAAAAAGGATTGAAAGATAAGAAAAATAAAGTTTAGTGCCAAAACTAAATTTCTAACAACTAAAGGGATTGATTACTTATTAACTGAAAAAGATGGGGGGGCAAACTAATTTTTTTGGATGAAATTTGAAGTTGCCACCTATTTTCTCCATGTTTTTTACTCTGGTCCTTTGTGTTTTGATTTCACTATCTCTTAAAATAAAGATGAGATTTGTTTTTAATTTGGGCCTAAAAGGGTTTAATCAGGCAAAAACAAAGTTTGAGGACCAAATTGAATATTTAGAAAAACTTAATTAATTCAATCCACAATGATTTTTTAGATAATGCGCAATATTCATTAAAGAATGAAAGTGCCTCCCAACTTAGGTTTTTTTATATAATTTCATGAGAAACAAATGCATTTACACATGTATATTTTAAACATTTGATTTTTTTGTAATACTAGTCATGTATTCTACGCTTTACATACAAGATATTTATTATTTTTAATATTTAGAAATAATTATAAGAAGATTAATTGTGGTTCATCACAATGCCATCTTAAGAAAAAAAATATTTATGTTTTAAATTGTATATGGTCAAGTCTCTTAAAAATAGTAAAAAAATTATATTTGCATAAATAATAAAAATAAAAATATACATGGCATGATTTAATATTTTTAAACACCAAACATTCAAGAAAAATAGTTTTGTTTACATTTTTTACATGTATTTTTAGATTTAATAACTAGTTTACTAAAGCCATGAGAATTTGACCTACATTTCAAAAACACTAAAAACATTTATTTTGTTTTTGTTAATATCTGGGTTTATGAACTTATACATAAAATATATTTCTAATATTAAATAAAAAGATAGTTTTTTTTTAACTTTATATTTTTTGACTCTAAAATGGCTAGACTTGACATTTAAAACTATGATCCACTTTACTAGAATAGATCGATTTTAACCAATAGACAAACTAGCATTACCATAGTTTATATCAGACAAATAAATAGTGCATATTACCTTAGATAGGATGTACTAATGGTGATACATTCTCTTTATACACAATCAGTCTCATTATCCAAACTTTGAAACCATTTAGGATTTCTAGTTATCAAAATACTAGGTGATACTAGGGTTTGAGTACATATGAGGAAGGAAAAGTTTCATGAACAAAGGATATCAAAATTGATGTAACGAGGAGATGGTCATTTTCAAATCATAAAGATGATTAGTGACAATGCCTACAAAGTAGATTTACCAGGTAAGTATATTGTTAATGCTACATTCCATATTTCTAATCTCTTTTTATTTGATATAAGTGATGATTTAAGGACATACCCTTTCGAGTAGAGAGAGAATGATACGATCCAAATAACACCAAAAGATCTATTAAAGGTTCCAATTTGTCCAGTAACAATACTTAGAGTTAAGAGGTTCAAAGAGGCTTTCCATAGATTTCTTCAAGACACATGGACTAAAACATTACAAAAACATTGGAATAAGAAGATTAAAATCTGCTAGTTTTGACCTTTAATTACTGTTTTGGTTATACTTAGATATACAAAAGTAACTTTAATATGGTTCCAATTGTATTGGAAAGTAGACATACATATGTTTTCAGTGATATATGACGTACCTTCTAATTTATTAATACAAGAGAGAACTATGCATTTAAAGTTAGGCTTCCATTTTGTCACCAAATTACGAAAATGACTTTAGTCTTATATAATTTAATTGGGCTACTGTTTTATTTATTTTTTAGTTATTATTAGACCTTTTAGAGATATTATGACCTTTATTTAAATTTGAGTTCATTATATTATTATTAATTATTAGGTTTATCCATATCCATAAGGGATATTCTTGCTATGTTTTATAATTGTACGATTCTCATACTAAGTTTTTTATTGAACTTGGAAACTCTTTGAAAAATTGATCAACTTCGTTATGATTTTATACTACTTGTATGCTTCTTTTTATAGACATAAGATGAGAGTGATCATTACATATAACTTTGGTTTTCCAATACAAGTTCTTATTAGGTCAGCTACAAACTATTCAAATATAATTTTAACATATCTTGGGAGGTGTCTGTATCAGATGCTTTGTTTTGGCTTAATGGTGGGTTGTTTCCTTTATAGGGTGTTCTTCATATTAAAGATTCAAGGATGAATCTTCTTGATGAGAGAGGGAATGACATGATACAAGAAAAGGATGAACATTGAAATTCAAATTCTAGTGTAATTATGTCTATCATTTAATTTTACACTATCAAGCATAACTTTCAATCTAACTATTAGATAAAGCTGAAATTTTACCACGAGTTTCCACATATATTGTTGTATTTTGGATTAAAACTTCAGGTCAATTAGAGTTTGAAAAAGTCTTGCAATGCAGGTCAACAGATGCAATATGAATTTTTTTATTTGTTGTCTTTTGACTTGTAGATTTTTTATTTGGAGATGATTCTTTTTCTTGTAATGCAAGGATATTTAACAATTTATTTTTAGAAGTTTTCTTGTTCTACAAGAATATTTAATGGGCAATAACATAGTTTCTAAGTGTGATAATGATTCCTTAATGTTCTACACAAGGATTCCTTATTTATCCTAGTTACACAAGAAAAGAATGGTTGTAGTATTTAATGACAGATTACTTTTGGGCTGAATTATTTTAAGGTTTTATTTGTTATTGTATTTTATTATTTGAATATTTACATTAAGTTTAGAGCTTGCATTTTAATTTGGGATTGTTTTGGCGCAAAATTAATATTTTAAAACTGTTTTAGGCATTAGGCTTGTGTTAGTTAATTATTGGCTTGGGAACATTGGTTTATAACCCAATAAAGGTTTATTAGGGTTATTTAGGAGGGCTATATGTTATTTTCCTTATTGCAAAAATCAAGAGCCATGATGTTTTGAATAAACTTGTATTTTGTATGATTCGACCATTTTCTCTTTGTTGGGATAAAGAACAAATTTGACTTATCAAAGTATAATCAACCTTGAGGCATCTTTACATACTTCTGGTTTTTTATTCTCTATAAGTAATGAGTTCAAGTCAAATTCACAATACTTTTAGTTCTTACGTATATTGTTATCTTTGGGTCAAGATTTCTATCCAAACCTAAATTTTGATTTTTTTGGGTTGTATTTACTTTATTGTGGGTTTTTAGATTGCTATCTATGGGGTTCGCATTAGAAATGCCGCCCTTTTCACCTTGTGCCTAAACAATTTTAGGGATTTTTTTAATTTCAAACTTATTTTTTATTTCAATTTCATTCTTCAACATTGGATTTATTGGGTATTGAACTTTATAATTTATTTTGATTTACTTTATATGGGGTTATCATGGTTTCATGACTCAGGTCGCAAGTTTTGTGGGACAACAATGTTGACTCAAGTTTTTTTTCTGCTCCTTTTTTTTAATTGAATATTTTTTTTCAACTTTATCATTCAAAAATGGGTTGATTGGGAACTGCACTTCATAATTTGTTTTTGTTTTGCTTTATATGAAATTATCCCGATCTCCTGACCTGAGTTTGATAGTTTGGCTCAGGTCATTTTTTTTATTTGATTTTTTTTCAATTTAATCCTTTAATATTTTATTGATTGAAAATTGAGCTCTATTTTTTTAGTCACTTTCTCTAGGGTTATCTCGATTTTATAACCCAGGTCGTTGGTTAGGTCAATTGACTTTGGTTTTTTGTTCTTTTTTTAGTTGAGTTTTTTTTTCAATTTTATCCTTTAAATTTTGATTGATTGAGAATTAAGCTTTATACTTTTTTTGGTTTGCTTTTTATGAGTTTATCTTAGTCTTATGACCCGAGTCACGGGTTTGGCAAGTTGTCTCGAGTGGTTTTTTATGTTTTTTTTTATATATTTTCATTCTTAACATTAAATTGATTGATAATTGAATTTTATAATCTATTTTGATTTATTTTCTATAAGGTTATCTTGATCTAATGATCAAAGTTTGACAGATTAATCCGGATTGACTTAACTTATTTTTTAGTTGAATTTTATTTTCAATTTCACAGTCCAACATTGGGTTGATTGATAATTAAGTTTAATATTTTTTTTTTAAATTTTTTTATAGGATTATTATAGTTTCATGATCTTGGATAATGAATTTGACAGGTTAACAGAATTAAGTTGATACGAGTCAATCTAATATTTTATCATTTTAATATTTTTTAAAAAATAACATCTTGATTTTTTTACTCAAATTACATTTTTATCTATTATCTAAGTTGTCCTTGAATTTATCAGATTAATGAGTTCATATTGAATCAATCTATATATAATTTATTTTTAATGTTAAAATATACATTAATGACATCTATTTTTTTGGTAAAAAAAGAAATGCATAATAATTTAGGCTTTATTTGAAGTTGTGGTTGCAACATGAAATTTTAATTTTTTTAATTTTAAAATAATTTATTTATATTTTTATATTTTAATATAAAAAATAAATTTTAAAAATTAAAAAATATATTATTTTAATATATCTTTAAATAAAAAACATTTAAAAAAAACTTTACCTCCACTCCCAAATAAACCATCCCAAATAAACCATTAGCAAAAGCTAAAAGAAAAGGAAACACTCAATTTCAACCCAAAATCGAAATAATAACGCCGCGTCTTTCTCCTTCAGGCAGACATCGGATAAATAGAAGAAGAACAGCAGGAGAAGAAGCAAAAGAAAAATAATATAAAATCAATGGCAGAGAAAACCGACGTGAATGCAAAATGGGACGCGTGTCTAGATCTGTCGGTCCGTCGTTTTGTTTACTCTTCATTGGCCGGTGCTTTTGGCGGTCTTCTTCTCTTCAGTCAGTCTCTCTCTTCCCCTGTCATTCATCTGAATTTTCTTATCCTCTTGTTTCGTTAATGAATAATAATGGCTTGTGGTTCTGGGCTTTCTTCATTTCTCTTTTCTGCGGTTATTTGATACTGCCACCCGAATTATTTTGTATTGAGTCAGGGTTTTGTAGCTAATTGACAAGTTTCGATGATTACTTTGGCCTAATTCTTCACTGCTGTTATTTTAGTAGTTAACCCGGATTTATTCTTTTGATTTTACATTGAAATTTCCTTTTTTTTTAGGATTTGTGAGTGACAAATGTTATGTTTTTTGAAGAGAACAGTTGGGGGGGGTGGGTGTTAAATTTATTAATAATTTTCTCATTGGTATATCTGTGGGACCTATCGATTAAGAATTGCAATAAGCAAACTTGCATTTATCTAACAGAGTTCGTAAAATATAAAAAGTGAAAGCTTCCCGTAGTACTGCGTCTTTTAAGTTTCGAGGATCTGAATGGTTTAGATAACTTATTTATTAGGCGCCTGGCATTTTGTGCTCGGTGTGAAAACCTGGTCTAATGTATGGATAAGTTCTACTCTTGACTGGTTACATTATATTTTTGCCCTTCAGTGAGAATCTTAAATTGATCAATGTTTTCATATATATATATATATATATATTTATTTATTTATTTTCAAATAGGGACCCCAGTGACTCGCTGGGCATCTATAGCTTTCGGTGCTGGAGTAGGCATTGGATCTGCATATACTGACTGTTCTCAAATTTTTGATGGGTCAACTGCAAAGTTGGTA
>Ga0325403_1007503_pt1 | contig 10430 bp, 5 predicted proteins | sample PopdelMetagenome_19_FD_205665 | JGI IMG/M metagenome (GOLD analysis project Ga0325403, IMG submission 205665) | Populus deltoides microbial communities from Bellville, Georgia, United States - Xylem-PdKOR-R4 | ecosystem: Host-associated > Plants > Phyllosphere > Stem > Wood/Secondary xylem...
AATATATGATAATTAACCAACGAGTGGTTTTGTTAAAATTCTTTAGTTGATTGTTTAGGGGTCTAATTTATACCCTTATGCGTGTAATGGAGGACATGGACGGTGGATTAGAGAAAAAGAAAAAAAAAAAAAAAAGAAGATTTTGATCTATTAAAACAATGTATCCGAAATAGATGTTTTAGGTTTTAATGGAAGTTTTGTTGGACTCAATGGCTCTGATTAATTTTGTTGTATAACAAATTGGGCTTTTTCAGCAGTCCTTTTTTTAATTAATAAAATTTTAAAAATATAAAAATATCTTTTAACACAAAACTCGATATACTAGGGTGATTATTTTCAGTTCGATTCAGTTTTAAACTAAAAAAACTAATCAAATCAAATCAATATTTATAATAAACTAAAAAAGCTTTAAAGCAAGGACTACAAAACCAAATCAATATTTAACTAATGTTTATAACTAAACATTTCTTAATATTTAACTAATGTTTATGAAACTAAATTTCTTAATATAACCAAATCAATATGACATTGATATTTATTTTTTATTTCATTATTAATATCATCAAGTACAAAAGGAACCAAATTTTAAATAACATATAAACTTTTTTTTTGCTTAAGAACAATTCTTATATTTTGGTACTAGTTTAAAAAGTTTGGTCTAATTAATTTGTTAGCATCAAACTGTTGGTTTTTCCGGAACACAATAAAATTGCAAAAACAATAATTTTAAATTTTTTCAAGAGTCTCAAGGATCTTGTTAAATAACGTAGGGTTGTTTAGGGTTTTATCGAAGATTATCTAAATATCAAATCTAGTTTTTAGGGTTTGTTTAGCTATTTAAACTAGGTTGTCATAAGTTATCTAATTATTTGGTCTCTAATAATAATTCACGTAAATTACCAAATCAGAAGTCTCCTAGAAGAAAATGATTGTTATGATTTGAATTGATAATTATTTCTTTTATGTGTTTTTAGGTGTGTCTCTTTGATTAATATTAATATATTATTCTACTTATAGGAAAAATATGATAACTCTATTAATGGAAAAATATCACTTTTCCTCTTGACATATATATATATATATATATATATATATATATATATATATATATATATATTAGTTTTAGAAGCTCTTGCAATCAAGTTTCTACTTGATTTTTCTAGTTCTAGAATTGTAATTCCTTGTACTAATAATATTTTTATCTTTGATTTTAAAAACTTATTTATTTTTAAGTCTTACTTGATTAATCACCCTAGTTTAATTTCTTACAAATGATTCCTAAAATATTGGTTTAAATATAAATCATAATCCTAATCAAAACAACATTTACCATAGTTCTAATCCTTCAAATATTAGAAAAGTTATATATAATTTTACTTAACCTTTTCAATGATCAGTTTATTAATGTAATTGTTATCCCATGATGATGAATGTTCCGATTTAGATATTTGAGCATGAAGTGTGTTTGTTTTGTCAAATCATATTTCTTCTTAGTACTATAGTCATTGGTTTTTTGAATAAGATTTGAAATCATTTTCAAATCTCATTCCACCATGAACAAATAATATTTCACAATCAATACTATTCAAAAATGTATGAAATATTTTTCATAATGTATCTAGGAGTGATGAATCCTTTATTGATCATTGAAATACCTTTTTTTCATATAGTTTATATTGTACCCAATATTCACCCATTTTTCAATAATGTTTTGTTAGGATTAAAACAAATAATTCTCTATATATGATAATTTAGTGATCTCAAGTTTAAGAATTACTTAAACAAATATCATGTGAGTCTTTCCATAAATATAAGTAATATCTCCATATGAATCCTCACACATATTAGTTTAGTGCACATGTCATCTAATAATCACCTATATTAGTTTTAATTATCCCTCATACCTTAGTTTATAAAAACAATTGTTTTTTTTATTAAAAAAACATAATATTAACAGTCTTAACAGTTCTAATTAATGTTAATTTTAATAAAGCTAGATGTGTTCACAGTCCAGTTTGATTTATGCCAAAAAATACAACCAAATCGGATTGTTTAGTTTATGAAAAAATTGACCTAAATCAAATAAAAAATTGGTTCAAACTGAATTTGTTCAGTTTGATCTAGGTTGGTTTTTTTTTATTGAAGTCTAGAGATCCAATACCATTAGAGCCTTCAAACTTCCCAACATTTCTCATACATGCCTAAATTGTTCCATATGAATCTTTAAATGGAAGGAAAGGTAATTAACCCCAGGTAAAGCAATGAAAACATATTTTTACTTGTCAAGTTTCAAGATTCAACAAACACTATTAAAAAAACCAAGGCCTATAATAATAATAATAATAATAAATATTAATCAAATGGATCCAAGGTTATGTGCAAGGAAGAGATAGAACAAATGATAAAAAAAAACAAGTAAATTGTCAAAGTTTTTCGTCTCTTAACAAAATTCCCTCCCACCTTCCTCAAGGTTAGGTTAGCACTTTACCCCTTTAACTTTTTTTCTTGCCCTAAACTTTACAAAAAATATTAAGTGTTGTCGCACCCGACATCGCAGCAGTCCTAAAAATAATTCTCTTGAATTATGGAAAAAGAACAGATTTCTGGCATCCGGTTCTTTTAGGAAAAAAAAATGTCTTGTTTGAGGAGTCGCCACCTAGTATTATGGTCACTAGGAACCCTAAGTGGTCAACAGAGATTCTATGGCTCGGAATTGGTTACGTAAAAGGGTTCTGCCTAAGGCAAATTGCATTGCCGGTTTTGTCTTAAATTGCTAAATGTTTATTAGTTTATGCTACGATGATTTGTTTATAATATTTCTGACTCTAACGCCAGTGAATATTCGAGCTCGAATAATTCCAACTCCGGCGTTGGTAAAAATTCTTAGCTACGGAAAAAAATTAGATCAATATTTTTATTCCCTACTCTAGTGCCAGAGAGTAAATAAATAAAAATAAATTTATTTTTACGCATGCACATATTTATTATTTTTCTAGTTAAATAAAATACAATGAATAAAAATAATATAAATTTAAACTGGTATTTTTATTTCTGACTCTGGCGTCAGTGAATAAATCAGTAAATTTACATTATTTTTATTCATGCATACACATTTTTTTATTTTTTTTATTTTTTTCTACCTTTTTTTATTTTTCTGTCTTTTTTATTTTTATTTTTTTTGGGTTGGGCCCAGCTCAGCCCACATGGGCTGGGCTAGACCCGGCCCGGCCCGGCTGGGTAAAAGAAGTAGAAGCACGCGTGAAGTTAATTCACGCGTGCATGAATATTGTGAAGGTAATTAAATTACCTTCACACTGCATTTGACACTTATTGAATGCAGAGAAGGGAGACTTACCTGTGCAGCGAAGAACAGCGACGAAGACGATGGCGCGGTGGCTCTTTTCTTTTGTTTCCCGGTGTAGCTCCACTGTCCCTTGGATTTTTCTTTATCTGCAGGCGCAAAATGGTTGCTTCTCCGTTTTTCTTTCCTTCTCTGTTTTCCTTTTCCCCCTTTGAGTTGTGTTTAGGAAGGAAAAAAAAACTTTCGGTCCCTGCTTTCGAACTCCCCTACTCTGGACGAAGACTACGATGCTAAGGATCCTGGAACCGGGGGTTGGCTGGACCTGAGCTTTCTCGGGTTCGTTGCTTTGTTTTTACTCTGGTTCTGTGACTCTCCATGTCTGTTCTTCGCTTGTTTTCTGGGTTTTGTTGTGTGTACAATTTTTTGTCTCTGTTTTTAAGGGTTTCTTAGTTCTGCTCCTCGGTGTTTTCTCCTCCGTTCTGCCCCAGCTTCGAGTCTGGGTTTTAGCTTCACCCCCCAGTTTTTCTTTCGTCCCGCCTGGGTTTTTGCCTCTGTTTTCCCCCTCGGTTCTGTCTTTTTTTCTCCTCTCCTGCTAGCCGCTCTGTTTCTTGGAATTTCCTCTGTTTGCTCCCCTGCTTTTCTTCGATTTCTGGTTACTAGCCTCTCCCCTTGTTTTTCTTCCTCTCTATTTTCTGGGTTTCTTTTTCCTGCTCCTCGATTTTTCTCCTTTTCGGTCGCTCACAGTTTTTCTCCCCTTCCCTGTTTTCTTTGTTGTTCATTCTTTATAAGCCACCTAACACCCTTACACCTCCTAGCATGTATTAATGGCACATCGTGGGCAAAAACGTTACCCACGTTCTCTGCCGTTTCTGTTGAATCGGGATGGAGGAGATGAACAGTGGAGTGTTTATGGCGATTTTCATTTTGGTCCTTAAATTTTTGGAAGTCTTGTGATTAAACCCCTAGTTAATTTGTAATTGGACCCCTGCATCTCAGCGCCTTTTACAAGTTAGTCCTTGGACTTTAATCTATTGCAACTGTGCCCCCAATTAAACCCACACTTTGGTATTGCTTTCAATTAAGTCCCTGATTTCATTAATTCAATTAAATCCAAAGTCCAATTAAGTCTAAAACTTATCAATTCTCCAATTAAAACCTTGATTGGATTAATTAAATTAATTTCAAGCTTAATTAAGTCTCAAACTTATCAATTCTCCAATTAAACCCTTAATTGGATTTAATTAGATTAATTTCAAAATTTAATTAAATTCCAAAACTTCCAATCATGTTGCCCTTAACCCAAATTTTTAATTCATTCTTCATTTATTTCATTTTTACTTGTTTTTTATCATCATTTTTTTATCCTTTTCAGTAAAAATAATAATAATAAAAAAAAAAATAAAAATGATAAAAAATTGGGTTATGACAAGTGTTAAGGAAATAACACTTAACCTTCTTTAACTCGATAGAAATAATCTAAAAAATATATAAAGATTATTATGACTGCATCGTTAAAAATCATCTTTTTATTTTTTATAGTTATTTATTTTATTTCAAATATTTTATTTTATTTTATTTTATTTTAATTTTTTTATTTGTCACATTTTATCCTCATTATTTTAATAAAATTTTTAAAAATATATATTAATAAGTTATTTTCCAACTTATTTTTTTATAAAATAGCACTGAAAATATTTTTTTATAACATTACGTAATATTAAAAAATAATTCACTTTTAAACTATTAACTTTTCATGAAAAATACATTTATATATAAAAAAACCTCCTGTCATGTAAACAAGGAGAGTGCTGTGGACGGCACCATGACCAAAAAGTGAAAATGCGCCATAATTCTCAAATGAAAAAAGAGAGGACCAAATCTCCTCACGTAAGAAAATTTCACTTTCAAAGACCAAAAGTACTTTCTGTAGCTGAGGTGTCCGTCTTTGCAGTCCAACCTGTCATTTGGTCCCTCTTTTTACTGAAGGGGCACTCTTCCAGATGTTGCCTTGTAATAAGGAGAGAGATTACATCAAATAAAGTGCTTCGGTTGGGTTTAATTTCCAATACACTTAAGTGTCCGTCTTTCTTGCTGATATGTGAAGTTAATTAAATCATCTTAAATTCATTTTTAAATAATTTAATTTTAGATTAAAAAATCAAATTATAAGGTTTTAAAGTTTACTTATTTTATTTAGATTTAATAAAAATATCAAATAATTATCTATCAACTATATATTTTTTTGTTATATTTAAGAAAAAAATTAATTTAAGCAATAGCTTAGCACATGCCTGTAAACTAAAAGATTTTGTTTTTTATTTAAATTTTTATATTTTAATATTAGGTTTATTGTAAATTAAATTTTGTTATTTATTTTGGTTTTTGTTATACCGTATGGGTTTTCATGATCTCAAGAAAATATCCTAACATTAGGTTGGTGCTCAGTTTTATAATCATCTACTCTTTTTTATCATATTATTAAATGGTTTGTCATATTCTTAAGTAAAAAATGGTTAAAAAAACTATAATTATTATGAATTGGACTTCACGGTTTATTTCAATCGTATTTTTTAATTGATTTTTTTTCAATTTCATCTTTCAATATTGGGTTGATTGGAAATTGAGCATCATATTTTTTTTTTATCTTTTTTCTATAGGGTTATCATGGTCTCATGACCAAGATCACGAGTTTTGCGAGTTAGCTAAGTTAACTCGGGTTTTTCTGAGTCCTTTTTTTAATTGAATATTTTTTTCATTTCAATCTTCAACATTAGATTAATTGAGAATTGAGTTTAATTAAAAAAGTTATTTACTTTCTATGGGGTTATCATAGTCTCACAATCTAGGTCGCAAGTTAGTCTGATTGCCTAGGGTTTCTTTCTATCATTTTTTTAAAATCTCATCATTCAATATTAAGTTGATTGGAAATTAAACTTTATATTTTATTTTAGTTTACTTTCTATGATGTTATCCTTGTCTCATGACTCGGGTCACAGATTTATTTGATTAGCTCGAGTTGACTCAAATGTTTTTTTTGTCATTTTTTAATTAATTTTTTTTACAATTTTATCATTTAATATCGGGTTAATTGAAAAACATGTTATTTAAAAAACTTCATATAATTGGAAAATATTATTCTATGTTGTCAATGGATTGAAAAACATTGTTTATTTTTTCTACTAAAAACACGATAATAATACATATATATATATATATATATATATATTTTTTTTTTCCATTCAATAAAAAATTAATATGTCCCGCGGACAATTATCAAATTGGATCTAAAGTGTGTATTCTATATCATTTATATTATATTTAATTTGACCATTGATTTAAATTTCAAAGGGTCCCATTGTACACATTTTCTAAACGTTTACTAAACACCCATTTTTTATTTTATTTAATGATCAATAATAGTTTTTTAATCCAGACAGGTCTCCTTCTTCAACTTTTTTAAAGAGGCATTTTTCACAGTCATCTAATATATCTAAATAAATAGATTCTTTAAAGATGACTGCGGAAGTATTTGAAAACACGTTTGAATCCGTGTTTGAATTCGTGTTCTTAAAAAATTCAAAATTTTGTTATTAAAATTTAATATGATTTGTATGTTTTAAATTATTTTGATGTGTTGATGTTAAAAATAATTTTTAAAAAATAAAAAAATATTATTAGCATGTATTTTAGCATAAAAAATTATTTAAAAAACATCTGCGATCACACTGCCAAACAAGCTCTCATGAGGGATGTTTAGCATTAAAAACCTGTTTTTAATTATTGAACAAACACAACCTTAGCTCATTTTGTAGCTCCTGCGTTACTTCATGGGATACAACAAATTACGAAAACCTTAGATTCTGAAATTGGAAGTTACGAAATTGGCTAAATCAAGCATAAAGGAATCATGAATGCCTCACTTACCACACGTTTTTGTAGATTGATATTAGTAAAGTTTGGGCCCTCGAAGGTCCATTAAAAAAATGCCCACGATTTAGACCCAAACGACACGTCAAGCTAGCCAACAAATCTGGATCACCTAACCAAACCTTATTTTTTAATTTTATTTTAATAACATAGTTTTGAATATAAATAAAATAAAAATTTACAAAAAATAAAAAAAAAACCATAAGTTATTTTAAAAGAAGCTTTTTTCAATCATGGACTCACCATTCTCTCCAACAACTATTTTAGAAAAGCATATCGTAACTTAATACAATAAATCTAAAATTAACTAAAATATAAAGTTGATTTTCTAGATAAATATTTTATAAGTGTAAGCCATATAAAGCCCTACTAGTTAACAAATAGTATAAGTACAATAAATTATGGAACAAAAAAAAAGTGAAGACAATAAGATCATTTTAAAAGTGATTTTTTTTATTAACTCTACAACAATCAAAATAAATATCAAAGCATTTAAATTCATGAAACATTTTATATATCTTTGGTCAAAATCCTTATTTCTTATTTATATATATTTTTCTTATTTTGATGAAACATTTTTTTTATTAACATTATTGTTTGAATAAAAACTTAAGATAATTAAAATAAATATTCACACGAATTCTAATAATTTAAATTCTTGGACAAAAAATTTATTTTTTAAATCAAAAATCCTTTTTTTCTTATTCATTCAACTTATTTTTTTTTATTTTAATGAAAATATATCTTTTTATAGGTAGAATGTGATTGGCCAAAATCTTTCATTTTTTTCTTGTAATTTTCTCTCTCCCTCTTAACATTTAGAGATTTAAATATGAGAAAAACAAAGTTTTAAAATCAAATCATAAGCATCTAAAACTACAAGGACCAAAAATGTAAAAATAAAAAATTTTAGGGACCATAACATAAACATCTAAAACTATAGGTACAAAAAATATACAAATTAAAAACTTTAAGGACTAATTGAACTTCTTCAAAAACTTTAAGAACCAAATTGAACTTTTTGCAATATAAAGGGACTTAACACATGGGAGGGGGGAAATAGATTTTATGATTGAAATATTAATAAAAGAAAATTTCAATTCACTATGAATTAAAATAGTGAAATGATGAATTTTCTTTTTGAAGAGAAAATTTTTGAATTAGTTATTGAAGGTAATACAGTCTTTTCATAAAATTTATTTATCATTTCAGATTAACTGGGGCAGCTCAATTTTTTCACATTCTTAAAGCATAATAAAACGATTAAATTACCCTTAAAAACAAAAATAATTTAACTGATGTCCATGACTTTTTTTTGTATTTTAACTTTTCAAGGTATAATAAAATGATTAAACTATCATTCAAAGAAAAAATTATTTAACTAGTGTCTAGAGACTTTTCATATTTTCACTCTAGTTTCTTAGTACTAATCAATTTGATTAAAATTTAATTTCGTATTTTAATAAATATAAAATATCATTTAAAAACAAAATTAGATGATGTGTGCTTTGAAAGGCGTGTGGGGTGTCTCTTGAAGGCCAAAATTCATCTTCCACAATGGTGTTGTAATTGTCTTGGTAGTCCCTCCATTCCTAGGTGGACACATGTGACTTATTAACCTTTGGTTTAGCACTGATTATTTTTTGTCTTGTTTTTTTTCATCCTTGATTTTTGTGTTTGACATTCCAAATTTTCAAATCAACAATTTAGTTTGTTTTTCATTAAGATTTAGTTCTTGTTATTATAATTACTATATATTTTATTTTAAATAATTTATAAAGTTGGATTTTTTTTCTCAATTTTATCCTCCAATCTTTTCATGTTAGATTTAATTTTTATTCTTTTAATTATTATTTATTTTATTTGAGATAATTTTTAAAATTAATTTTTTACTATTTCATCCCCCTTCATTTTTTTTCCTATGAGATTTTATCATTATTTTTTTTATCCTTATTTTTTTTTTATTTTGGCAAAATTTTTAAATTGATATTTTTTTTTAATTTTATCTTTCAACATTAAATTGATTGAGAATTGAGCTTTTTGATTGAGCACGAGTTTAGAATTTCGCGAGTTGTGAGTTTGAGAGATGAACCAAGGTTTAAGAAATTCGTCTGGATTTGCTTTTTGTTTTTTAAACTTATATTTTTTTCAGTTTCTTCCTTCAACATTTATTTAAATAGAGATTGGGCATTTGGGCTCCATTATTTTATTTTATTTTATTTTTTGTAGAAGCTTTCACTAATTTCTAAAATGACCCCGGTTATTTCAGACCTTTTTATTTATCATTCTTTGTTAAATTTGGTTTTTTTAAAAGAAATTTTATTTTTTAATTAAATTAAATTAAGCTAAATTAATTAATTAAATATAAATATAAATATAAAATGTTCACTTCATAATATTTTATTTGATTTATTTTCTGGATCATTGCTCTGACGACGTGTATAACCTCATTCGATATATCAGGCAACCTTTTGCAGTCACTTTAGAATTTTCTTGGTGATCTCTTTTTATTGGTAAGGCAATGTTCATGATGAAACGACAATAAATCTCTAACGAGTTTTTTTTTTTTACAAGTATGATATTAGCAACTAATTACTACCAAGTTTATTTTTTTCGTTTTATTTATTGTCCATACCTTTTATCTTAATCATATTATTAAATTAAACAAGTTTATTGATCTCAATCAAATCAATTATTCAAGCCTCAAATTTTTCTTGTTTTTTTTTTAAATATTAACATCGCTTAAACATTTTTTTTTATGTTAGAAAAAAATTAACCCGATCTGCAGAAGAGCACCAACCACTATATAGCTGACAACTAAAACTAAAAGAGGTCTAGCACACATTTCATTGCTTATCTCTCCTCTTTCACTTACAGTTTATATATGCACAAAACCAGGAAATCCCAAACCCAACTTAGGTCCACCATCCCTTGCCCTTGCATCACAATTTTATATGGTTCCCTAAAAAAAGTCAAATTTTGCCATAGCAAAGGGCAAATGCACATTAATCAGGAAAGAGAAAAGGTAAATTATATTGGTACCCATTTATATCAAAATTTTCCATACCTAAGGGAAAATGCACATTCATCATAAGTTCTTAAAAGTAAGTTCAGCATACATCTCAAAAATAACAAAAATGGTACCTTAAGCTGCAATTGATACTCATTAGTCGCTGAAAGACCCCGATTAACAATGAACTGT
>Ga0325403_1007504_pt1 | contig 10429 bp, 5 predicted proteins | sample PopdelMetagenome_19_FD_205665 | JGI IMG/M metagenome (GOLD analysis project Ga0325403, IMG submission 205665) | Populus deltoides microbial communities from Bellville, Georgia, United States - Xylem-PdKOR-R4 | ecosystem: Host-associated > Plants > Phyllosphere > Stem > Wood/Secondary xylem...
CCCCGGGCAAAAAGTAATGATCTTCTATCTCTCAATTTATTTACCTATTTATTTTATCCTTTTGGCCTTATACGGTTTTAATCATGGACCAAGGCGTCTATAATATCTTGATTTTGATATTATTCAGAATTTCCAACTCTAAAATCAAGATTTTAATTTGAAAATTATAAAAAAAAATTATTCAGAATTTCTAGGATCTCGTTATATAGATCTAGAATTGTTTAGGATATATTACCTGAAGATCTGATCTTCTTCGGCTTTGAATAATTTCTTAAAGACTGGTTGTCGCAAACCACAAGTTGTCCAAATCTTCGGCCTCCATGGTAATTCACACGAATTACCCGTGAGAAATCTTCTAAATCTCTATTTAGAAGAGAGGGATTGTTATGCCTAAAGTGTTAGCTCTAATATTGTGTTTATATATTTTTTCTGTCTAACAAACAACCCCTGCTCTTAAAAAAATAAAAGACATAGCTTGCTATTTATAGAAAAATCTGAAAAACCCTATAAATTGATAAAATATCAATTTACCCTCTAAATAATATTCATGTATTAATTCAACATGATTTTAGAAATTAACTCAATCACGTCCTTACTTGATTTTTCTAAATTTAGAAATATAATCCTTGTACTAATTATATTCTAGTTCTTAATTTCTGAAATATATTTTAATCAAGTCATACTTAATTAAATCACTCCAGTTTAATTTATGACTAATGGTTCTTAATGTGTGTGACATATTAGGTTTCTAATACGTTGTCCCAAATATAAATTATAATTTTAATTAAATAGAATTAAATAATTTAATTTATTATTAATTCAATAATTGATTAATTTATATTTGAAAATCAGGTGCATCGTCTAGCAACGTTTCATGATCCTCCAAATATTAAAAAAGTCATTAGTGATTTGACTTAAACTTTCAGTGACCAGTTTCTCAGTGTAATTAATATCCTTTCATCAATAATGTTCTGATTTAACATTAAAGTACGAAGTATGTCTATCATATTAAATCATGTTTATTCTCTACATAATAGTCATTGACCATTTTGATAAGATTTGAAACTCTTTTCAAATCTCATTCCATCTTGATTAAGGGTTTCTCAGTCAATACCATTTGAGAACATATAAAACATTTTCTCTAATTCACCTAGGATGATGAATCATCTCTTAATCACTCATGTACCTTTATATAGTTCATGTTATACCCAATATTTGCCCTTTCGTTACCTTGATTAAGATAATATAACAGAATCAAAGCATAATTTTTTATATATATAAGATGACTTAGTGATTTCAAGTCTAAGAATCACTTGCACAATTGTCACGTAAGCCTTTCTATAGACATAGGTGATGTATCCCATATAGAATTCTCATGCAAGTCAATTCAATATATATATCTTATGACAAACACCTATATATTTGTTTTATGTATCCCTTATACCTTAGCTTATGAGAATAGTTGTTTCATTTCATAAAAGAAAGAACATAATATATATTAATCTCTATGGCTCTAATAAATATTCAGTATTTAAGAGAGCATCAACCAAGAACATAATAGAAACAATGCTTTGATACAATAGAAATCTCATAATTATAACTACTTTATAATTTCTTTTACAAAGCATTTTTTCCCACGAACTTTATCTTTACTCTAGATTCATTAATCTAATATCATATAAATATTAAAGATAAATTGAGTCTTTATTAATAATAAAAATATGTATTTACATGAATATAATAATGTCTCGTGTAACTAACCGATTGACTACAAGGCATATTAAACTAACAACTCATCCCTCCAGTAGTGTCATCTTTTTTGTATCGTGAGCAAGCAGCTGGAGGAGGTTTGCCTCATCAACCTTCAACTTTTCATCTCCTCTGTACCAGGAGCAGCAATGGAAATCTTTTTCATCAGCCATAACTATTTCCTTATATTTGCAACAACAATATTGTGAATAGCAGCAACATAAGATTCAACAAAGATTTTCTTCTTAATCATAACAACATAAATTAAGGAAATGCAGAAGAAACATAAGAAGAAAAAAAGGAAAAAGAGATTAGGTCAGTGTTTGTTCAAGGCAGGACACATCAAACTACCCCTAATAATATAGGTATAACTCTTATGCTATTTAAAAACTCTAAATCTGTTGTGATTTTTTTACTACATGTTCATAGTTTATGGGTATGAGCTATGTATGGATTCATTAATTTAGTTGTTTTGATCTTTTAAGAGCAAAAAAAAAAAGCATTTATTTTTGTTAGGGGTCAGGCTTTGCTTTAAAATTTTGGGTTATTTTTCTTTTCCAATGATAAGGCTTTTGTTTATTCTATAAGAAACAACCCATATTTTCTTTCTTTAGAGGAGGCCAACAATGGTTTTAGGGCTTTGGTTATGAAGCCCATTTCATGTCATTGGGTCGAGCCTTTCAAATGCTTAGGGTTATATTTGTTTAAACTAAAATTTTACAAAGAAAAAATATATTCTTTTTTATCATAATGAAGTGTTTGGAAAACATATCCTAATCGATTTTTAGCTGTTTTCTTTGCTGAATTTTTTGTGATTTTGTCAAACAAACCCTTAAATAATTTTTTTAAAAAAAATCTAGAAAGATTTAGGGATCATTTTAAATTTATTTATGGACCCTCACATGTTTTCCAATCATTTTATTTAATATTTAGGCTATAGACTTATATTGTAAGATACTTGCTTTTATTCAAATTTCATTAAAAATACAAAAACAAATAAAAAATCCCTATTTTGAAAAATTATAGAAAAAATAAGTTTTTATCTATATGTATATGGCCAAGTCTCTTAAAAATAAAAATAAAAATCATATTTGCATAAATAATAAAAAATAAATAAAATATATGACGTGATTTAGCATCCTTAAATATAAAAATTCAAGAAAAATAGTTTTGTTGATATCTTTATATGCATTTTGGATTTAATATCCAATTTATAAAATCTATGAAAACTTGGCCTACTTTTTTAAAATACTAAAAAATATTATTTTTTTGTTTGAATATCAACAATTACAAACTTATACATAAGATGTATTCTTGATATTAAAAGAAAAATGTAGAAGAATATGTTTTGACATTAGAACAATTAGGTTTTAATCTAATAATGTACGGACCTCCTTACCAAGAAGGACTTTTCTTAAACCTTATATATATCAATGGTTAGAAAATACAACAATACCTTAGTTTATATCAGAAAAACAAACAATGCATCTTACCTTAAGTAAGATGTATTAGAGGTGATACGTCATCTCTATACAAAACTAGTCCTCTTATCCAGAATATGAGATCAATTAAAGTTTTTAGTGATCAAAATACTAAGTGGTGACTCCAATCTATTTTTTTATAAGAAACAAAAATTCCTTGTTCTTTCCACCCATCACCACAAAGATCCTGGTCCATGAGGATATTTTTCGTGACGCTGTACACGTGTGATAGTGTGTGTGAAAGGAAATTCTCTTAATTTGGTTCTTCATTGAACTACTCTGACTTACCAAAAAATTGACCAAGCTTCGCAGTGTCCTCCATACTTCTCTTTTATGTCTCTTTATAAGCATTAGGTGAGGGGTTTTCAGTTACTTGTGGTCTTGGTACCTCGATGCAGGTTATTGTTGTGTCCGTCTCAAAGCTTGAATTTAGTTGTTTTAGGAAAGATTAATTTGATTGTGGGTTTTTGAATATTTATATCCATAAGGTTTGCATTAGTTGGTATCAAATCAAGGATCTAAAATCATGTTATATCCCTTTATCTTTTAGTTTCCAAGTTATTTCATTGTTGTCGTCATCTAGAATCTAGTTGCAACAAGCTTTAAAAAAAGGAACAAAGATAAAAAAAAAAAAAATCACACAAAGACAAAAAGTAAGAGGCTGTAAAATTAGGTTTTTTTTCACCAAACTTGGGTTTGGCAACTCAAATCTATTTTTTTTTTTATTTTGGGGAATATTATAGTCGTCTCTTGGATTTTTGGGTTATTTAGTTATATATTCTAGGGTTATTTCTGAAAATTACAAAGAACATCATAAGGGGTAGTTGTGCATTAATATTCTTTTTCTTCATAGTTTTTTCTAAATAGAAAAAATAGTGTATTTGCTTAGTTAGGTTATTTGAGTCTTATTTCATTTGTTCTTGTATTTTCATATTTCTTTTTTCATGTCTTTTTATCATTCATATTTCACATAAATTCTCTTTACTATTCACAATTTAGTATTTGTTGTTTCATATTAATAGTTTTCAGTTTTTATAACTTCTTGAGTCTTTTATATTATTTTGGATTGTGCTAATAACAGGTTAATTTTTTTTATTTGTTGTGAATCAGCTCTTTAAGGAACCGAGTTTTTAAGATTTAGTGGTAAAAGGCGAAAGATGAACTTATTGTAGTGAAAAGTAAAAAATTTATGTGAAACACGAGGGGAGTAACATTTATTAAGTGTAAACGTAAGAGGGAGTGTGTGATGATATATATCTCTTGCTACTAACATGATTTTTAGATCTTGATAATGCCAACCAAAAGTGGATCACCACCGTCAAAGGATAGAAATAATCTAGAATGAGGTTGTTTGGGTATGAAACAACAATTGGAATTGATGAACATGAGGTTTGGAGAGGTGATGAATAAGATGGCTGGATTAAGAACCAAAGTAGCTAACTTTTCAGATGGGTCAGGTCGTAGAGGTCCCGCGGATAGAAAACATGTGGTGAGATGAGTTGTTTCACTATTAGTGGAGTCTACAAACAAAATATAGATGAGAAGGTCAAGGAATTTGATCATGATTGTGATGCTAGGTTTCAGCAACATAGAAACCATAGACATGAGGGAGTTTAGCCATAAGGACATTTTAATCATAGAAGAGCATACCAAGAGGATAGTTTTCTTGATGATTTGAACAAAAATGATCTTGAAGCATATTTGGAGTGTGAGAAGAAAGTAAAGTTAATTTCTTATTATCATCCATACTCTAAAAGAAAGAAAGTAAAACTTGTTACTATTGAGTTTACTCACTATGTTATTATTTGGTGGAATCCAATTGCTTTAAGTAGAAAAAGAATTTGAGAGAGACCTATAAGGATTTGGGATGAGGTGAAATCGTTCATAAAAAAATAAGTTTGTTTCTGGACATTATTACAGAGAACTATTTCAAAGATTGTAGAGTTTGTTTCAAGGGTTCAAAAGTGTTGATGATTACCATAGGGATATGAAAATTCTCATTATTAATGCTAATTTTGTGGAGGATAGAAAAACTATAATGACAAGGTTTTTGAATGGTTTGAATAGAGAGATAACTAATGTGGTTAAGATGCCATATTATATTGAGATAAAAGATATGGTTCACATGGCTACCGAGATAAAGAGGCAATTGAAAAGAAAGGGTTGTATATATTAAAGAGCTAATTTGGTTCCTTTTCCACTTGGAGACCAAATTATAAGAGAGAGAGAGCTGCCCCAACAAAGCTGAATATCATGGGAAACAAAACCAATCCATCTAAGACCATGAAGAAAGATCTGGCCACTACTGTCCAAGGTAAATCCAAAATTCCAACTAATCATAACTGTAATATTAAGTGTTTTAAATGTCCGAGAAATGGATATATAACTTTACAATATCTAAACAAAAGGGTTATGATTATGAAAGAGCATGGGAAGATTAAATTCAAAAGTGAAAAATCTGAGGAGGATGAGATGTCACCATTTGACGATTGTAGTGATGCTGAGTATCCAGCCGATGAAGAGACTTTGATGATTAGAAGATCACTTAATGTTTAGATTATGAATCATGATGTGAAGCAATAAAGATAGAACATCTTTCATACTAGATGTCATATAAGTAACAATGTATCTAGTATGATGATTAATAGTGGTTGTTGTGTTGATGTTGCTAGTATTACACTTGTTAAAAAATTAAATTTAAATATTATTAAGCATGAAAGATCTTATACACTTTAATGGTTACATGAATGTAGAGAAGTCAGAGTTACTAAACAGGTTTTGATTTATTTTCAGTTGGAAAGTATAAGGATGAGGTATTGTGTGATATGATTTCTATGTATGTTACTCGTTTACTGTTAGGGCATCCTTGGGAATTTGATAGGAAGGTCAAACATAATGGGTTTAAGAATAGATATTCTCTTGAAAATGATGGGAATACTTTCACAGTTATACCATTGTAGCCTAAATAGGCTCATGAAAATCAATGAGACTGAAGAAAAAAGGTGAAGCCAAGAATTCAAAATAACCACGTAAGGATGTGAGGAAGAGAGAAACTTATGGGAGCTTTAAGAGAATGGTTTTGGCCAAGATAAAAAGAAATGGGAATTCAGCTAAGAGAGGAGAGAAGAAAATAGAAAAAAAGGTGAGAAAAGAAGAGTGCGAAAAAAACAATTTGTTAGCTTTTATACAAAAGAAAATGAGATTAAGACTGCTTATTTTTCTAACATATCTATGATTTTACTTATATATAAGGAGACATGTTTTAATGTTAATGAACTTGATCTTTGTATTCCTAGTATTTTTGTTTGATGAGATTCCTAGTAAGTTGCTACCTATTAGAGGAATTGAATATCAAATTAAGGATATTTTTCTTGATAAGGCTCCATATTAAAAAAAAATTGTTTTTCTATAACTAATTTTTAAACGTCATTTCATTAAAACTTTATGTTCCATATAAAACACATAAAAAATTGTATTCAAAGTCACAACATATCACTATTTTGTATCCATAATGTCACCACTACATGCAAGTTAATATAATTATTTTAACTTATATGATTTCTTGTACAACAAAATATAAATGATGTTAGGATTAATACCCTAAAAGTGTTATATCAAATTTGAATATATGTTAAGAACCAAATCAAAAACTTATTTGAAAATGCATTCCGAATCTCAATTACTTTCTTATTACTTTAAAACCATTTTGTATCACACTTACCAAATTAAAACTTATCAAATCCCATTAATTGTTTATAAAATTATTTCTTAATTAAAATTGAAAAATAAAACATGAAAAGATTAGGGATGGCATGAGAAAAATAAAAATAACTATTAGTGAATAAATGAAGTATTAATCAATATAAAAATATCAAGTTTTAACTAGAAAAAACACGATTAAAAGATAATAATAATAAGGATATGAATTATACACGTCTTACATTATATTTAATAATCATTTAAACAACTCAAATGACCATTAATTTCAATATGTTTTAAACTAAAATTTCTAGCATGAGTTTTTAATTGGTTTTAACAAAAACTATTAACAACAAATATGACAAAAGAAATTTGCTTTCATTTTTTTTTGTTAAAAAACCCTTCCTTGGGTTTGCAAGATGAACTAAATTCTTTTTAATTCAGTTAATCATAAGAAAAACACCAATAATATTACTAAAGTAATTAATAGAGTACATTATGTATTTAATCCAATTCAAGAATCAAATTCTAGAGGTTTGGTTACCCTTCAAAGTATTAATAGAGTATTCATATAAAACAATATAAAAAAAGGGACGCATTGATAAGGGATTTTGATTAAAGGGATACCATTTCTATCTTTATTTCAAATCATTAAGATTTTTTTAGATATTTATTTTGTTTCCTTGAATTTTTATGTAATAAAAAACATAGCTAGAAATATATTTTTTGATTTTTATCAAGTTTATTATTCTTATATTTTTTTAATATATTAACATCAATATTATCAATTCATTACTTTTTCTATTAAAACTTGTTTTTAAAATTATGATACGTTGTTATTTAAAAGAAAATAGTTCTGATAAAAGATAAATGTTCAAAAGAGAGAGAACACGTTAATAAGATAAATGAATTTTGATTAAAGAGATACCTTTTTTATTTCAAATTATTAAAATATTTCTTGATATTTATTTTAATTATTTTTAATTTTTATGCTATAAACAACATCGCTCAAAAAAGGATATATTTTTTGTGAAAAAATATATTTAAAATTATAATTTTTAATATTGGATTTAAATTATTAATTGTTTTTTTAAAAAAAAACCCATATTTATTGATCTATAATTAAATGAAAAAATTATAGAGCCTTCAAAGACAGGAGATTAAATATTTTCACTTGCTTTAATATTTTAACAGCTATTTATATAATTTATATGCTCATGTAATTTATAAAACATAAAACAACTTTCCAATTTTGAATTAAATCTTTTTATGAAACAAAAAAAGATGCATTTACAATGTATACACATTTTGTTTTACGTTAGAAATTAGCTTGTGATTTTACAATACAATAAATACATGATGGATCTTTATCCCAACAGTGGATCAATTCTATTAATATCATACTTAAAGCCTGCCTCAGGCCCAATATGAATTATATACTCTAAATCATACTTAAAGCCTCAGGCCCAAATAAATCATGCTTAAAGCCTCAGGTCCAATGTGAATTATCCTACTCAAGCCTGTATATATTTATTAGACCATGCATGGGCTGGCCTCATGGACAAATAACCTACCAAATCCACAAATATACTTGAAAATAAATAAAAAATTAAAAAAAAAAAAGTATTTCATCCTAACCTATTTTTTTTTTTATATCACGGTGGCTTTACTCTTCTGCCCTCGCCAATCATTAAATTAAATTAAAGAAAAACTAAAGAACTCTTCAATACCATAAAATCTTCTCTCTCTTTTTTCATTTTTTATTTTTCTTCTCCAAAAAGAAATTAAAAACATGTATTCCCTTGTTGAAAACGGAGAACAAGATTTTCACCAAAAAAATAATAAATACATCATAGCTATAACTATTTCTCTATAAAAAAAAATAGAAACCATAATTTAAATTATCTTAATATTTTGTATTTGCAATAAAATAATTATAAAATATTTATTTTATTTCATTCAAATTAGGATTTATCATGAGAAAGTTATACTTCTAAACTAAAAAATCTTTTATATTATATTGGTAATAAAAATAAATCTAAGACACTAATTAAATATGAAATTGTAAGAAGTTTTTAATGTTTTACCTTTGAAGAAAATGTTTGTATAGAAAATATTGTATTATTCATCATTGTACGTTGCAAAACTTTTAAAAGAAAATTGTGGACTACCTCAAAACTATATTTTTCAAAATTAGTGCAAATTTCAAAATCTAGAAAATTAGGGGTCTATTTATTCATTTTCTATTTCTAGTTTTCTTTTCCATTTCTAATTTACATTTTATGTTGAGAATGTATAAAATGTGTTCACCATTGTAAATTTGGAAAATTGTTTTCCACTATGAAAATTGAATAACATGTTAAAAAAAATCTTAATAGTTTTATAAGTTTTTACTTATATATGGTTATTTATTAACTTTTAGTGATATTTATAATAATATTATGCTAATTAATTTTAACATTTTTTCAAGTAAATTAATACATAAATGAGCGAGTGATAGAATATTGTCATTATTCATGATCAGTAGTGTAAGAAAAATCAGAAAGAAACATATAATAAAAAAGATTAGTATGGCTTATGTTTTTTTTTTCAATAAATCTTGAGAGAGAGAGAGAAAGAGAAAAGCCAATGTATTGTATTAATAAAAACTACATATACTTTTTTAAAATGTATAAAAATAATAAAGAACATTCTATCTAAATTAAAAAGAAAAAAGGTGGAAACTTGTGTTGCCTATAGAAAACATGAAAGGAAGTTAATGCAAACCTAAAACCATAGAAAAAGAAAACGAAAGATGGATATCAAAATTAGTTATAAGATAGAGAATTGAAAAGGCATTTTTTTAATTCTCCAAATGGAAAAAAAATTATTTTTTAAAAAATAAACTCTCTTTGATTCTAGGGCGATTGCGTTTAAGCCCTGCATGCTCTTTTTTTCTTTAATTTTTAATCTTATGATTGAGGTCAATAACATATGGAACATTACTTTATATATAATATAAAGAACAATCACCGGCATGAAGTACATACAAAATCCATAATATTTCAGGATAAGAGCAAAGCCTAACATTAACATGTAACCAATGGATTAATGAATCTAGTGTCATGTGGAACTACAGGTAAAATTGTAAGTATATAAGGGTAATCTATGGATGCAAATTTATGCAAAAAGAGTTTGGGGTAATCATAAAATTATGATTATGAGTTTAGGAGTCGCCACATGGTATTATAGTTACTAGAAAATCTAGGATCTGTGAAAATTTGGGTAAGGAACTAGTTGTGCAAGGGGAAGACATATCACCTATTATGCATCCTACATAAGGTAACTCCCTCGGCTACAATTTCTATGAAGAAACACTCTGTTGCAATGTCGTGGTCGCACAAATTAATTACCCTAGCTTCAAACACAACACACAAGATAGTATAGAGCAAGCAAGGGGTCGATCCCACGAGGAAGTTCAAGTCAGATTTTTATGCTAGATGATATGCAATTTTGGGGGG